>OGXO01000081.1_pt1 | contig 43967 bp, 36 predicted proteins | sample 1576321 | NCBI WGS metagenome assembly OGXO01 (sample SAMEA3541568, study PRJEB24748) | human gut metagenome | biome: human gut; feature: human-associated habitat; material: faeces | place: China | collected 2012 | reverse complement strand
TGATGACAAACGGGTGGAGAAGGTTTAAGACTCGGAACCTGTACGAGCCGGAACCGTTTACTCCGAGGCACTTTATCGAAAGGGGGCAGTACCTCTCCGGAAAGGTGATCGGGATCGCGGGAAGGGCGGCTCCCGAAGCTTCCGTTTCGGCCGTCGCGCTGAACAGGGAGAACCTGGCCGACGCGGCGCTGGCCGACGACTCCGGAAGGTTCGTGCTCTCCGGGCTGGACTTCACCGATACCGTGCTGTTCATGGTGGCGGCCAAAACCCGCAGGGGGAAGCCCACGCAGCGAATCGACATGGACGGGCTGTACCCGAGGCCGCCGCTAACCGAAAGGCCGCCATTCCCGGACTCCGCGGAATCGGTGCGAAAAGCCATCGGGGATTACCTGAAACAGCAAAAAATGCAATACGCGATGATCGACGGGATGAAAATATTTGAGTTGGAAGGAGTCGAGGTAAGGGCATCGAATCCTAAAAGACCCAAAATTACTCCGTTCAGCACAGTATACGACACGGCCAAATTGGCGCCGTTCAAACCCATGCTATTGTACAATTACCTATCTTATTTCACACCCGACATAAGATCCGATCGTAAAAATTTATATGTAAAAAAAGGTTTTGAATCGGGCTATGCACGCGCACAACTGAATCTTAACGGGAAAATCGTCGATCTCGAGTATTTAAGAGGGTATTATGTAGACGATGTCGAGTACGTTCACGTTGTAAGCCTAACCGATTGGAGAACTCAAGAAGCAAGGGCAAGAGACGCAGGCATAAATTTACCCAACTATCTTTATCGCGTAGATATATATCTGAAACGAGGCAGGGAATACGGCGTTCCCGATGTCCAAACCTGCCAAGTAATCGGTTACTCGGAGGATATGGAGTTCTACCATCCTGTTTACGACACTCCTGAAAAAATCAATAACGGAAAACCCGACGAACGCACCACGCTTTTCTGGAATCCGTATGTAAAAACCGATCCCAATGGTAATACTACGATTGAATTTTACACCAATGACACGGATCAGGTCGATTATGATATCGATATCGAAGGACTCGATCTCCAAGGAACCGCATATCGTTATCGACAAAAACTATAAGCGCCTGAGCGAAGTGCCGCGAGAAATTCTGAAACATGTCGAAAACTCATCTCATTTATGAAAAAGATAATCATATACATCTGTCTCACATTATGCTATTTGCCTTCCCAAACAACCTGGGGAGCCAGCGCCGATAGCAGTTCGGGAATGGCCGAGGATTCTTTACCGTCTCTTGCACGGCACGATCGGATTCTCACATTTTTTTCAAACATTCAGTCGCAACGCCGGGAGAAACTGTACCTGCACCTGAACCAGCCCTATTACGGGGTCGGAGACACGATCTGGTTCCGGGCCTATCTGACGGATGCCGTGACACACAGACCCGATACGCTCTCCAATTTCATTTACGTCGATCTGTACGACCGGGCCAAACGTTTGGTGACTTCGAGAAAGATCAAACGCGATTCGATGGGGTTCGCAAACTGCCTCCCGTTGGCCGATACTCTTTTTTCCGGGGAATACACCCTGCGGGCTTATACGGGTTGGATGCTCAATTTCGACGCCTCCGGTTTCTTCCAGAAAAACATCGTGATCGGACAGAATATCTCGAAAGTCCGCCATTCGGTCACTTATACGGACAAGCGTATGGTCGTCCGTTTTCTCGACCGTTACGAACGCCCCCTTTCGAAAAAGGAAGCGTCGTTCGATCTGTACGATAAGAACGGGAAACACCTGGGTTCCGGTACGCAGCGTCTTTCGTCCACGGGCGCCGTACTGGTTCCCCTGCCCGGAGACTCCGCTTCCCGCGGGGCCTATGCCGATATCCGGATTTCGATACGCGAGGATTCCGTTTTCCGCCGTACGGTCTTTATCGAACCGCCCCGCGCATCGTTCGACATCCAGTTCCTTCCCGAAGGGGGCGAACTGGTAGGATCCGACATGCCCCAGATCGTTGCGTTCAGGGCGGTCCGTCCGGACGGCAGTCCTGCGGAGGTGCAGGGGTATTTGTTGAACGGCGGCAACGATACCGTAGCCCGCTTCCGCAGCGAGCACGACGGAATGGGCCGTTTCCTGCTCACGCCCCGCGAGAGCGAGAGCTATCGCGCGGTCGCGTTCCTCGATACGCTTTCCGTCTCCGTTTCCCTTCCGGCTGTGCGTGACAACGCCTGCGCTTTGCAGGTCGTTCAGGGAAACCGGGACATTCGTTACCGGATTCTGGGAAAAGTTCCCGCGTCTGGCCTTTTGGTCGGACATACGCGGGGCGTGTGCTGTCTGCTGCACCCGGTAGACGCGCGGCAAAATACAGGAACGATAAGAACCGATTCATTACCGGAAGGTATCCTTCACCTGCTGCTGACAGACTCGACCGGTTGTCCCCGCACCGAACGGTTGGTCTATATCCGCAAACCCGGCAGTACTCCCCGTTTCACCGTCCGCGCCGACAAACCCTCCTACGGAGCCCGCGAGAAGGTGCGGGCGGATATTTCGCTGAAAAGGGGAGAGCAACCCCTCTCCGGACGGTTTTCGGTCAGCGTAACGGATGCGGACGCCGTGAAACCGGATTCCCTGTCCGATCATATATACACTTATCTGTTGCTGACCTCCGATCTGAAGGGATACGTCCACAATCCGGGGTACTATTTTCTGGACGACTCGCCGGCCCGGCAGCACAGCCTTGATTTGGTTATGCTAACGCACGGCTGGCGGCGTTTCCGTACGGACAGTCTGTTCCGCACCGCTCCGTTCAGGCCGAAATTCTTTTTCGAGCACGGACAGTTTTTCTCGGGTCGCGTGAACAATATGTTCGGCAAAGGCGTTGGGGAAGCGACCCTAACGGCATTCGCCTCCCGGGGCGACGGTCTGGGCGACCGGGCGTTCACTGCCACGACGGACAGTGCGGGACACTTTCTGTTCGAAGGGTTGGATTTTCAGGATACGACGGTATTTCTGATCCCGTTTTACAACAAAAAAGGGAAGATTCCCTACGAGATCCATTTCGAAGACACTTATTACCGTCCGGGGCTTACGCCCCTGGCTCCTTATCTGAGCGAGACAATCAGGGAAAAGCGGCTCGAAGAGGTTCGTCGGGCGTCTCCGCCTCCAACGGGTTTGGACAGTCTTACAACGTACCAGATCGACGAGGTGGTGGTCCATGGCCGTGATCCGAACGCTCCGGCCCTGCGAGTCGAAAAGAGGCTGCACAAGGATACGGCACAGTTCGCAAAACTGAGTACGATGTCGCTGGAGAAATATGTACAACACTTTCCGGGAATGAAACAGATGCCTTTGGGATGGTGCATAGATATGGGGGGCAGAATGAGTGTCCCGCTTCAATTCCGCCTGAATGGCGAGGTGATTATGGGTACCGAGTTTTTGAACTTATATACGGTCAGGGACATCGAATACATCCGTACGGTACTCATGCCTATGCCTGGACCTCCGCTGCGGGAGTTTCTTCCGTATCTGCCGATCGGTACCAGCCCGGATTATCCCTGCCGTTTCGAGATTTATCTGAAAGAGGACGCCCAGGGAAAACGCCGGTTCGGCCTGTACAGAACGGTGGGTTATATACCTGGAGCCGAGTTTTACCATCCTGTTTACGACACTCCGGAAAAATTGGCGAATAAAACCCCGGATCGCAGGACGACGCTTTACTGGGAGCCCTATTTACAACTTGGGGACGACGGCAAAGGTTCGATCGAGTTTTACACCAACGACAAAAACAAGTCTCGTTTGGAAATCGTAATCGAAGGTATTGCGACGGACGGATCGGTATGTAAGACGCGACAGCGATTGGAGTGATTTTGGCGCATTTGTTTGATTCGGGATACACCTACGATAGTTTTTCAACGCTTTCCGGCGTGAAATTTATCCCTGAACTGGGAGTCAAACGCCGGCAGCCGACAAATAAATTTTAACCGATTGTTATTTTTTTCAGGATATAAATCTTACTTTTGTAAGATATAGCGTTTTTGAAAAAATTTATGAACATCACCCTGATACAGGCCGATCTTGTCTGGAACGATCCGGCCGCCAACCGCAACCGTTTCGAACGGGAAATCTTTGCGGTCGGAGAAACCGACCTCGTCGTACTGCCGGAAATGTTCCCGACCGGGTTCTGCACCCGCCCGCGCGAAGCCGCCGAACCGGACGGAGGGCCGACTCTGGCATGGATGCGACGGACGGCCCGGAAGAAAGGAGCCGCGTTGGCCGGCAGCGTAGCCGTAGAACAGGACGGCCGCTACTTCAACCGGTTCTATTTCGTCCGTCCCGACGGTGCGACGGTGCATTACGACAAACGCCACCTCTTCACTTACGGCGGCGAGCACAAGGAATACACCGGCGGAGACCGGCGCGTGATCGCGGAATACAAAGGCTGGCGCATCCTGCTGCAAGTCTGTTACGACCTGCGGTTCCCGGTCTGGTCGCGCAACCGGGACGATTACGACATGATTCTCTACGTAGCTAGCTGGCCGACGCCGCGCGTAGAAGCCTGGAGCGCGCTGCTCAAAGCGCGGGCGATCGAAAACGTCTGCTACGTGGCCGGGGTCAACCGGGTGGGAGACGATCCGAACTGCAACTACTGCGGAGGGACTGTACTGCTCGACTTCCTCGGCAAACCGCTGGCCGACGCCGGCACGGGCGGACAGCCGGCGACGCTCTCCGCCGAAGCGGACAAAATCTCCCTGACGACCTTCCGCGAAAAATTCCCGGCGCTTCAGGACGCCGATCCTTTCACACTGAATATCTAACAGCTAACCTCACACGATCAATATGGAAGAAAAATTATTGCTGCTGGGTGACCAGGCCGTCGCATTGGGAGCCATTCATGCCGGGATTACCGGCGTGTACGCCTACCCGGGAACTCCCTCGACGGAGATCACCGAATATATCCAGACCTCGGAACTGGCCACGCTGCGCGGCGTGCATAGCCATTGGTGCACCAACGAAAAAACGGCGATGGAAGCCGCTCTGGGCGTCTCTTACGTCGGCAAGCGGGCGCTCGTCTGCATGAAGCACGTGGGCCTGAACGTAGCCGCCGACGCTTTCGTCAACTCGGCCGTAACCGGCACCAACGGCGGATTGGTCGTCCTCGTGGCCGACGACCCGTCGATGCACTCGTCGCAAAACGAACAGGACTCCCGCTTCTACGGCAAATTCGCATTCACGCCGATGCTGGAACCTTCGTCGCAGCAAGAAGCCTACGACATGATGTCCTATGCGTTCGATCTTTCCGAACAGCACAAACTGCCTGTACTGATGCGTATTACCACGCGGATGGCGCATTCGCGGGCCGTCATCAGCCCGGGCCGCATCCGCGAACAGAACGAGCTCGGTTTCCCGGACGACGCGGCGCACTGGGTGCTGCTGCCCGTCAACGCACGCAGGTGCTACGGCGAATTGCTGGGACAACAGCCCGCACTGGAAGCGCTCGCCGCCGAATCATCCTACAACAGCTATACCGACGGCCCGAACCGGAAAACGGGCGTAATCGCCTGCGGTATCGGCTACAACTACCTGATGGAGAACTTTCCGGCAGGATGCGATTTCCCGGTACTGAAACTGTCCCAGTATCCGCTGCCGAAAACGCTGGTGCGCCGTATGGCCGAAACCTGCGACGAAATCCTCGTACTGGAAGACGGACAGCCGTTCGTGGAGGAACAACTGCGCGGCGTACTGCCTACCGCCGTCCGTATCCGCGGACGCCTCAGCAACGATGTGCCCCGCACCGGGGAGCTGACCCCGGACAATGTCAAACAGGCGCTGGGACTGGAATCGGCGCCCGGTTTCGCCCCGAGCGAACACGTAACCCCGCGTCCGCCGGCGCTGTGTTCGGGCTGCGGGCACCGCGACACGTACGACGCGCTGAACCGCGTGGTGCGCGAATACAAGGATTACCGGGTATTCAGCGACATCGGATGCTACACGCTCGGAGCGCTGCCCCCGTTCCGCGCCATTCACTCTTGCGTCGACATGGGAGCCTCGATCACGATGGCTAAAGGCGCTGCGGACGCCGGCCTATGGCCTGCCGTAGCGGTCATCGGCGACTCGACGTTCACCCATTCGGGCATCACCGGCCTGCTGGACGCAGTCAATTCGAACGCTAACATCACCGTCGTGATTTCCGACAACCTGACCACGGCGATGACCGGCGGCCAGGACTCCGCGGGGACGAACAAGCTCGAAGCGATTTGCCTCGGAGTAGGGGTCGATCCGGCCCACGTGCGCGTGGTGGTTCCGCTGCCGAAAAATATGGACGAGATCACCGCCATCCTGCGCGAAGAGATCGAATACCGGGGCGTCTCGGTCATCATCCCGCGCCGCGAATGCATCCAGACCCTCAAACGGCACCACAAGGAAGCCCGACAAAACAAAACGACCAAATCTTGAAACCTATGAAACTAGATATCATTCTGTCCGGAGTAGGGGGCCAGGGCATCCTCTCGATCGCAGCGATCATCGGCGAAGCGGCCCTGGAAGAAAAGTTGCATATCAAGCAAGCCGAAGTGCACGGCATGAGCCAGCGGGGCGGCGACGTACAATCGAACCTGCGGATCTCGTCCGAACCGATCCGTTCCGACCTGATCGCCCGCGGCGGGGCCGACCTGATCCTGTCGCTCGAACCGATGGAAGCGCTGCGCTACCTGCCTTACCTGTCCGACACGGGCTGGATCGTGACCAACACCGCGCCTTTCGTCAACATTCCGAACTACCCGCAGGTAGACGACCTGCTGGCCGACCTGAAACGCTTGCCGCGCGTCATCCTGCTCGACGTGGATGCGCTGGCCAAAGAGAACAACGTCCCGCGCGCCGCCAATGTCGTGCTGCTGGGCGCCGCGTCACCGATCCTGGACATCGGGATCGAAAAAATCGAAGACGGTATCCGCCGCTTTTTCGGACGCAAAGGCGACGACGTAGTCGCGATGAACCTCAAAGCGCTGGCATGCGGCCGAGAAGCCGCCGAGCACATCATGCGGAAACATCTGAAAAAAAGCGAAAACGAAAAACATGCAAAATAGCGTATTCAGTCGACAACTGGTCGAATCGATCGTCGACGAGCTGAAGATCACCGACCTGGCACAGGCCACGATCGGACAGGTAGTGCTGCTGGCCTCGGCCCTGGAGCAGCGCACGGGCATCCCTTTCATCCGGATGGACCAGGGCGTACCGGGCCTGAGCCCCAACCAGGTAGGAATCGCCGCCGAAAAAGCGGCGCTCGACACCGGTATCGCAGCCATCTACCCGGCCGCCGAAGGCGTTCCGGAGCTCAAACGCGAAACCTCGCGCTTCGTAAAGGCCTTCCTGAACGTAGACATCACGCCGGAAGCCTGTATTCCGACTACCGGATCGGTCGCGGGATCGTTCGGCTCGTTCATCGTCACGAGCCAGTGCTCGCCCGGCAAGGATACCGTGTTGTTCATCGACCCGGGATTCCCGATCCAGAAATCGCAATTGAAAATATTGGGTGTCAAATACCGCCAGTTCGACATTTTCAACTATCGGGGAGCAGCGTTGCGCGACAAGCTGGAAAGCTTTCTGAAAGAGGGAAATATCTCGGCGATCATCTATTCGAACCCGAACAATCCGGCCTGGATCTGCCTCGAAGAGGAGGAATTGCAGATTATCGGCGAGCTGGCCACGCAGTACGACACGATCGTGCTCGAAGACCTGGCCTACTTCGCGATGGATTTCCGACGCGATCTGAGCCGTCCGTTCGAACCTCCTTTCCAGGCGACCGTAGCGCGTTACACCGACAACTACATGCTGATGTTGTCGGCCTCGAAAATATTCAGCTATGCCGGCCAGCGAATGGCCGTCGTATGTATTTCCGACAAACTCTTCAACCGCCGTTACCCGGCCCTGGCCGAACGCTACAACGGAGCCGGACTTTTCGGCAACACGTTTACCAACGCGATCATGTACATGATCACTTCCGGCGCCAGCCATTCGGTACAGTTCGGCCTCGCGGCGATGTACAAAGCGGCCTGCGACGGACAGATCGATTTCGTGGCCGACACGATGGAATACGGCCGGCGGGCGGAAAAGATGAAGCGGCTTTTCTGCAAAAACGGCTTTCACGTCGTATACGACAAGGACGTCGAGCAACCGATCGGCGACGGATTCTTTTTCACGATCGGCTACCCGGGAATGACTTCGGGCGAACTGATGCGCGAATTGCTCTATTACGGGATCAGCTCGATCACGCTGAATACCACGGGCAGCCTGCAGGAAGGCATCCGCGCCTGCACGTCGCGGATGACGGACGAACTGTTCGACATCCTCGAACAGCGACTCAAAGCCTTCAAAACCGACCACCCGCTGTAACCTGAAAACCGAATGAAAACCCACCGCATCGCCGGATGCGGAATATCTACAAAATTATGATCTGGAATCAAACGAAGGAGTGTATGGACCGCGAACAGATGCGGTTGCTACAAGGAGCCCGGCTCAAAAAGTTGGTGCACCGGGTCTACCACCATACCCCTTTCTACCGCGACAAAATGCAGCAGATGGGCCTTACGCCCGACGACATCGACACGATCGACGACATCGTCAAACTGCCTTTCACCACCAAGCAGGATCTGCGGGACAATTACCCGTACGGGCTGTTCGCCGCCCCCCAATCGGAGATCGTCCGGCTGCACGCCTCGTCCGGGACGACCGGCAAACCCACGGTGGTCGGTTACACGCACCGCGATCTTTCGATCTGGTCGGAGTCGATCGCGCGCTGCCTGATGGCTTTCGGCACTACGCGCGACGACCTGTTCACGGTCGCCTACGGCTACGGCCTTTTCACGGGCGGACTGGGTCTGCACTACGGGGTGGAACACCTCGGAGCGACCGTCATCCCGATGTCTACGGGCAATACGGCCAAGCACATCCAACTGATGCACGACTGCGGCTCCACCGCGCTGGCCTGCACGCCGTCTTACGCCCTGTACCTGGCCGAACAAATCATCAAGTCGGGTATTCCGCGCAGCGAATTTCGGCTGCGTACCTGCATTCTCGGCGGAGAACCGTGGACCGAAAACATGCGCCGCGAGATCGAAGCGAAGCTGGGCGTCGATGCGTACAATATATACGGGCTCAGCGAGATCATGGGGCCCGGAGTATCGTACGAATGCCGCTGCAAATCGGGTTCGCACATCGTCGAAGACCATTTTTATCCGGAAATCATCGATTCGAACACGTTGGAACCGCAGCCCGCCGGCGGGCAGGGCGAGCTGGTGCTCACGACCCTGACCAAAGAGGGTATGCCGCTGTTGCGCTACCGCACCAAAGACCTCTGTTCGCTGACCTACGAACCCTGCGCCTGCGGACGCACGAACGTCCGGATGAGCCGTATCGTCGGCCGCAGCGACGACATGCTGATCATCCGCGGCGTGAACGTTTTCCCGTCCCAGGTCGAAAGCGTGGTACTGGAATTGCCGGAATTCGAACCGCACTATCAGTTGGTGGTCGACCGGGTCAACAACCTCGACACGCTGCAGGTGCAGGTCGAAGTGCGCGAAGCATTCTATTCGGACGAGATCAGCCAGATGATGGCGCTCAAAAAACGGATCGCCGACCGTCTGCACAGCGTGCTGGGCATCGGGGCCGACATCCGTCTGATGGAACCGCACAGCATCGAGCGCAGCGAAGGCAAAAGCAAACGGGTGATCGATAAACGCGTACTCAAATAGACAAACCTTAAAAACTGGATAATCATGACGATCAAACAATTATCGGTATTTCTGGAAAACAAGACGGGACGCATCAACGACGTGGCCCGCATCCTGGGCGAACACGGCATCAACATGTATGCGTTCAGCATGGCGGAGACCGCCGATTTCGGTATTCTGCGGATGATCGTCTCCGACGTCGAAGCGGCCAAACGGGTGCTTCGCGAAGCTAAATTCGCGGTGACGCTCACCGACGTGGTGGGAATCAACTGCCCCAACACGCCGGGCTCGCTCTCTCCGGTGCTGGATATTCTGGCCCGCGAGCAGGTCTTCATCGAATATATGTACGCCTTTTCCGAAGGGGAACTGGCCAGCGTGATCATCCGTCCTACGGACGTAGCCAAATGTATCGAAACGCTCAACCGGTGCAAATGTCGTTTGGTTTCGTTCCGTTCCGAATAAACGGGCAGCGGCTCCAATATCGAAAAACGACAAAAAGCGGATGAAAAATCATCCGCTTTTTGTTATCCCGCACTTCCGGCAATCGATCCGGTACGATTCGGCGTAAAACGCTCCTGTAGTGATCGTAAAGATTCTCCGGCCGCATTTAATTCCATCCGGAAAAACTTTTTGTATATCAACGGATAAAATATTGACATGCAGGAAAGACGAAAAGGCACAGTAAATCGGAAAAAGTTTCTAAATTTGTACCGATTGTACTTACACATTCCTGTGAATGAAAAAACTCCTGCTCCCGTTCTTCTGCATGTCCTGCGTATCGGCCATAAGCGCCCAAAATATTCCGGAAGATGCGGACACCCTGTCCATCGGACTGAAAGAGGTGAAAGTAATGGCTTCCTACGGACATGACAAAGGCGTCGAGCCGGTCGTACTGTCGACGATCAGCGCGAAAGATATCGCGACCAAACTGAGCAATCAGGAATTTCCCGAAATCATGAAATCCACGCCGTCGATTTATGCGACCAAGCAAGGAGGAGGTTTCGGCGATTCGCGGCTGATGCTGCGCGGCTTCGGTTCGGAAAACATCGCCGTGCTGATCAACGGCATCCCGGTCAACGGCATGGAGAACGGAAGCGTCTATTGGTCGAACTGGTCGGGACTGGCCGACGTTACGAACAGCATCCAGGTACAGCGCGGTATCGGGCTCTCCAAACTGGGTCTCTTTTCGGTCGGCGGGACGGTCAATATCGTCACCCAGAGCACCGAAGTCAACCGGCAGGGTTCCGTGTATTACGGCATCGGAAACGACCGTTACCAGAAAATGGGCTTCAACCTCTCTTCGGGTCTGCTTCCGAAAGGGTGGGCCTTCTCGATCATGGGAACCCGTACGACGGGCGACGGATACGTAAAAGGAACGAATTTCGAAGCTTGGAGCTATTTTGCGAACGTTTCGAAAAAATTCGGACGCCATCTTCACGATGGGAACCAACTCGCACGATTGGTACGGGTTGCTGTCCACCTATACGAACGACCTGTCGAAATCGCTCAAACTGACGGTCGGTATCGACGGGCGTTATTATAAAGGCTATCACTACGACAAGATTTCGGATCTGCTGGGAGGCGCCTACTACAAGGACAACAAACTCGCATGGCGCGATCCGGACACGAAACTGCGGGAAGGCGACAAAGTCAACCAGGACTATCTCAGCAAAATCCTGTGGATGGGGGCTTTCGCCCAGTTGGAATACAACCGGGAGCACTACAAGGCATTCGTCTCGACTTCCGTGACCAGTCACTCCTACAAACGCGAAGATCCCGGAAAATACGGGACGTACGGCAACCAGGAGACCTATCCCGTTGCAAACGTAAAAACCTCGTGGAGCAATTTCGTGCCGTTCAGCGTGAAAGCCGGTTTCAACTACCGCTTCAACGGAATGCACAACGTATTCGTCAATGGCGGCTACGTAACCAAAGCGCCGATGATGGACAACATCTTCGTAGACAACACGCCGCTGTCGAACCCGATCCCTGAAAAAATCGCGACGGGCGAAATCGGCTACGGATTCAATTACCGGACGCTGAGCGTCATGCTGAACGGTTACTACACCCAATGGATGGACAAAAGCGTGACCAAGGCGATCGGCAGTTGGAACGGCCCCAGAGCCTGTATCCCGAACATCGACGCGCGGCATATGGGTATCGAACTGGAAGCGAGCTACCAGCCGCTCGAATGGCTGCGGGTATACGGCTTCTTTACGATCGGGAACTGGCGCTGGACCAACGACGTGAATTTCACCCTGTTCAACGAGCAGAACGAAAAAATCGGGGAATACCACGCCTACATCAAGAACCTGCATGTCGGCAACGCGCCGCAGACGAGCGCGATGCTGGGGCTCAGTTGTATGCCGGTATCGGGACTGACCCTCGGCGTCGACTTCAACTACTACGGGCGCCACTATGCCGATTTCGCCGCAGCCGACCGCACGGATGAAAAAGACAGGGCGGAAGCCTGGAAGCTGCCGGATTATTCGACGGTCGACCTGAACCTCAATTACGATTTCAAAATGGGTACTTTTCGGGGGCAGCTTTTCGGCAACGTGAACAACCTGTTCAACCGGAAATACATATCCGACGCACTAGACGGATCGGATCATACGCGGGAAACCGCCGTCGTATGGTACGGATTCGGCATTACCTGGACAACCGGCCTCAGGATATCGTTTTAACCAAATCGGGGAAAAATATGTCGGTCAGAAGACTCAATAAGCTGAAATTCATAGTCGGGTGCGCGACGGCCGCGCTCTTCGTCAGCTTGTTGTTTCCGATCGGCATCGCGGCCAAAAACAGCCTCGACAGTCCCGGGGATCAGGGCACCATCCTGATCATCGCGTCGTACAACCCGGATACCAGACGCATGTCGAGTTTCATATCCGACTTCGAACATAAGATCGCCAACGAAAACGTTCCGTTCGAAATTCTGATCGAAGATCTGGGTTGCAAAAGCGTAGCGGAAGCCAACCTGTGGAAAGACCGGCTTATCTCGGTGTTGGAGCGCTACGACAGGAACCGGCTGAAAGCCGTTATCCTGCTCGGTCAGGAGGCATGGGCATCGTTCGTCTCCCTGGGCAGCTTTCCCCAGGACATTCCGTTTTTCGGATGCTATGCCAGCACGAACGGAATTCCGCTCCCGGACCGGAACCATCCGGTTACGGATAAATGGATGCCCGAGTCCGTCGATATGATACGGCAGGCGGACAGCATCGGAAACGGGGGAGGAAGTCTCAACCGGTACGACATCGCCAAAAACATCGACCTGATCCGTTCCCTCTACCCGAACGTAGATAACATCGCATTCCTATCGGACAATACCTACGGGGGTATTTCGCTGCAGGCTCTGGTCAAGCAGGAAATGAGCAGCCATCCCGACCTGACCCTCACCCTGATCGACGGGCGGAACGGGGAGAAAAAGGCCTATGCAGCCATCGAACGGCTGCCGCGCAAATCGGTGCTGCTGATCGGCACCTGGCGGGTAGGTCAGGACGGCCAGTATTTTATGGACAATTCGCTGAAAACGCTCCTGGCCGATCAACCCCACCTGCCCGTTTTTTCGGTCAGCGGCTCGGGGATCGGCAGCGGGGCTATCGGAGGCTACATCCCCAAATACGAAAACGGAGCCAGCGAAATAGCCGGGCAAATAGCCGACTTCTATAAAAAGAAACCCCGGGCGGTACATTTCGATCCGACGGAAAACGAATATCGTTTCGACCTGCAAAAACTCAAGGAGTTCGGAATCGCGGAATATAAACTGCCGTCGGGTAGTATCGTCGTAGACACCGTAGAGGCGCGATTGCAGAAATACGAATCGTACATCCTGATCCTGATCGTTATTTTCATCGTGCTCTCGCTGTTCATCGCCTTCTTGTATTACCTCTACTACCGGAACAAAAAACTGAAAATCAGCCTGGAGAACCGGGGTAGGGAGCTCATCGCCGCCAAAGAGAAAGCCAAGGAATCGGACATGCTGAAATCGGCGTTCCTGGCGAACATGAGCCACGAAATCCGGACGCCGCTGAATGCGATCGTCGGATTCTCCGCCCTGTTGGGCGACGAATCCATTTCCGAAGAAGACCGGAACGTATACATGGGCATCGTGAACCAGAATTCAGACCTGCTGCTGACGCTGATCGGGGATATTCTCGATATTTCGAGGCTCGAGACGGGGAAAATCAGTTTCACGCTGCATCCGGAAAATATCGTCGCCATCTGTCAGCAGGTCATTTCGACGACCGCCCACGGCCGTAAAAAAGACGTGGAGTGCGTTTTTAATCCTCCCGTCGAATCCTTTATCCTGAAGACCGACTCGCAACGCCTGTCGCAGGTGCTGATCAACCTGCTGACAAACGCCAGCAAATTCACCGAAAAGGGCACGATCGCGCTCGCATTCGAAATACAAAAAGAGCAGCGGCGGATTCTGTTCTCGGTTTCCGATACCGGATGCGGCATCCCGCGGGAACGGCAGGAACGGGTTTTCAACCGATTCGAAAAACTGAACGAATTCAAACAAGGCACCGGTCTCGGCCTGGCTATTTGTAAACAAATCGTACTGCGGTTCGGAGGGAACATCTGGATCGATCCGGAATACACTGAGGGAGCGCGGTTCGTCTTTTCGCACCCGATTGTCCCGTGACCCGTATTTCCCGTTACATAACGCTCTCTCGGAACCTGTTCTTGGGGATGATGATGATATTGATTGCCGGATACGAAAGTTCGGGGCAGATCCCGTCCGTCTATCGCCGTACATGCCTGCAGGACTCGCTGCCGGCCCTCGCAGCGCCCGCGCGGGACCAATGGGACCGGTTCACTTCGTCGCAAACCTACCGCATGACCTACGTGGCCGTCCCGCTGATCGCAGCGGGACTGATCGTGGCAGGGGAAGACTCGCATTTCCACAGCCTGCGCGACAACTTCCTGCCCTCCTTCCGACACCATTACGACGATTACCTGCAATACGCCCCCGCCATCGCCATGCTGGGGCTGAAAATCGGCGGCATACAGGGAAGAAGCTCCTGGGGACGAATGCTGGTTTCGGACGCATTTTCGGCCTCGCTGATGGCGATCGCGGTCAACACCCTGAAACACACGGTCAAAGTGATGCGCCCGGACGGATCGAACCGCCACTCGTTCCCGTCGGGACATTCGGCAACGGCCTTCATGACCGCGACCATGCTGCACAAAGAGTACGGCATGACCCGCAGTCCGTGGTACAGCATCGGCGCCTATACGGCGGCCACGCTCACCGGCCTGTCACGACAAATGAACAACAAACACTGGCTGAGCGACGTGCTGGTAGGGGCCGGCATCGGCATTCTGTCTACCGAAGTGGGGTATTACCTGGCCGACCTGATCTTCAAAGGTCGCGGGATCACGTATGCGCGACTGCCGGACAGACCTTTCGATCCGGGTTACAAACCTTCGTTTTTCGGGCTTTACCTGGGACTCAACCTGACACCGGGACGCTACGCGCTGGAAGACGGCCGCGAAGTGTCGCTTTCGACCGGAGGCACGGCAGGCGTCGAAGGCGCTTGGTTCATCACGCGCCACATCGGGATCGGAGGACGCGCGACCATCTCCAACATGCCCCTGTCGGTCGATAAAATCCTTCAGGACGAATCGCTGGACATGATCTCCGGGTACGTCGGCCCGTTTTTCTCCTATCCGCTGACCTGCCGCTGGCTGGTCGGCGGCAAACTGCTCGCCGGATATGTTCACTATCCCTCCTGTCGGCTTTCGGACATCCGGATCGGCGACAAGAACGGATTCGGGTTCGGAACGGGCCTGTCGGTCACGTTCCTGGCCAACCACAAATTCGGGATGAAATTCTCTACCGACTACGATCTCGTCACCTCCGGTTTCGTTCCACGCGGAGGAATCCGGCACGTTCTCACGCTCTGCGGCGGCGCCAGCATCATGTTCTGACACGCAGCCGGCGGACGCATCCCGCAGGAAACGTCCGTCGCCTCAACGCTCTTTAACGGCCGATACGATCAACATCATCGGCCTACGCAGCTCGTCGTTCATCCCGGCAACGGTTCTCAGCAATTTCTCGCCGGGTTCGGGCTCGACCAACCCGGTAATCCCGACCCCTTGCCGAATCAGTCCGTTTACATAAGCAGTCAACATTTTATGGTACTTTACGACCTATTCGCCGAGAAAGTTCGAAACGCGCCGCCCCTGACTGAAATAACTCCGGCCAGTGCAGTCGATTACCTTGCCCGGCAATACCACTCTTCATGTCCCTGCGCCGTAAAGACCCGATGCCCGACCGAGAAAACGAACGTCCCGCCCGGACGAAGGCAGCGATACACTTTTTCACAAAGATTGTCGAACGACTCCAGGTTTCAACGAAAAAACCAAATATTTTATCGGTTAAGAAGGTAATAAATCGGGAAAAAACACGTTAAAAAAACAGGATATGAAAAATATATTCCTGCAAAACGATCATTTTTCAACGGCCTCCAACGTACTGAACCATAAAAGAAAAAGCTGCATATCGCCGTATCGGTAAGAGCAACGGGCCGCTAAAAACGAGAGTAAATCTTCGAAAAACGCAAAATAATTAGCATATTTGTGAAACTTTTTAACAAAAATGCAACATTTTCGATCAAAAAATAATTAGATGAAAAAAGTAATTCTGTACAGTTTGTTGACTGTTTTGTCCGTCATGTTCTACGAATGCGGTAAAAGCGAGGAAGCGCCGGGCGAAACTTACACGTTCCAGTTTTCGGAAGAAGACTGGGCGGTTCCGGTGGCCGGAGCCAACAAAAACGTTCCGCTGGAAGCGCCGGGAGAGTGGACTGCCGAAGTCGTTTACGTTTCGGGAAACGGCAAATGGCTCAATGCGACTCCGCTGAAAGGGAAGGCCGGAAAATCCCAGATAAACCTGTCGGTCGGTAAAAACACCTCCTACGACGAAGCGCGCGAAGCGACGCTGACCGTAACCTGCGGCACCGAAAGCAAAAGCATGAAAATCACGCAGGACACCCAGGAAGGCGTCGTCATCGAACAACAACTGTTCAACCTCAAACCGGGCGACACGCTGATCGCCGTCAAAGTATCGGCAAACGTCGGATACGAGCACACGATCGACAAATCGGCCGAAAAATGGATTCTCCCGGCCGAAGCCAAATCTTCGATGAAAGACTCCACGATCCGGTTCCAAGTGCTGGCCAACGATACGGACAAAGAACGTACCGGCACGATCACGTTCTCGCCGACAAAAGGAAACGACGTCACGGTAACCGTTAAGCAGGCCTGCGAGCCGAGGCTGACGCTGCTGCAGTTGAACCTGTGGATGGAATGTACGAAAGTTCCGAACGCTTTCAATGCGCTGGTCGACCAAATCGTATCGCTGCAACCCGATTTCGCTACGTTCTGCGAACTGTACAAAGGCGGGAACGAAGCGATCATGCCCCTGCTCGTGGACGCACTGAAACAAAAAGGGCTGACCTATTACCAAAGCCGCGTGGACGGCCGCGGACTGCTGTCGAAATACCGGATTACCGAAACGCAGAAGATCAACGAATGGATGTTCAAAGGGGTCTGCAATGTCGACGGCCGCAGAATCGCCGTCTATCCCTCACATGCCAACTACGTCTATTACTCTTGCTACTACCCGCGCGGATACAACGACGGGGGCAACAACGGCGACTGGAGCAAAATGGCTACCGGCCCGAATACGGACGTAGCCCTGATCCTGGAACGCAACCGGCTGTCCGGACGTCCGCAGTCGACCCAGCAATTCATCGACGATGCGAAAAAAGAGATCGCCAAAGGCGCGCTCGTCTTCTTCGCAGGAGACCTGAACGAACCCTCCCACCTCGACTGGCAGGCCGATACGAAAGATCTGTGGGACCACAACGGCTGCGTAGTGAACTGGCAGAGCTCCATGCTGATGTACGACAACGGATTCATTGACGCTTACCGCGAAACGTATCCGAACGTCGTGGATTATCCGGGGCTTACCTGGCCGGCCGATAACAAAGACGTCGACGTAAGCACGCTGGTATGGGCCGGCGATGCCGACGAACGCGACCGGATCGATTTTGTTTATTACTATCCCCGTCAGGGACTCAGCGTCGAGAAAGCCCAGATCGTAGGGCCGTCCGGAACGATCGTCCGTAGCCAGCGGGTGGAAAACGACAGTAAGGACGAATTCATCGCCCCCGCAGGAGGACACTGGCCCAGCGACCACAAAGGATTGCTGATCACGTTCAAACTGGACGAATAAACCTCCAGAAAAAACATATCCGAAAAAGCCAGTCCGTTCGCAAATGAACGGACTGGCTTTTTTCATAAAATCTTTTCTCCGGGACGCTTCGCTTTATTACCTTTACGGCCGGAAAAACGGCCGACCGGACACAGGCGATCAATTATCGGCTGACACACGCCGGACTGACACGAAAAATAGGAAAGAAGATGAATTTCGAGGCCCCGCCAGCGAAACGACCGATGCGGCAGACGATGTTCCACTTCTTTGTATTAGTGTTTATCCTTGTGTTCGCTAATTGGGGTGCACCGGCTCCGGACGACACTACAAGCCTCTGGTATTACATCTTCACTTACAAATGGTATATAACCGGGATACTGTCGCTCGGACTGGTCTACTCTCTTATCGCCATACTGAAGATAAAATGACTGTGAGTTGTGGCCGGGGTTATCGCTACGGCAGGCTTCCTGCTCGGCTCGACGCATGACGATACGGCGATTGCCGGAATTATCCCGAACTCTTGGATTGAATGGGCGGTAGGCGGAAACTCCCTGTTGTCGAACTTCTTTGCCTGCTTTACGGGTGCGTTTATGTACTTTGCCACGCTGACCGAAGTGCCGATTATTCAGGGATTGCTTGCGTCCGGCATGGGTAAAGGCCCCGCGATGGCCCTGCTGCTCGCAGGCCCGTCGCTCTCCCTGCCGAATATGCTCGTTATCCGTGGCGTTATGGAACCGAAGAAAACAATTATCTATGTTTCGCTCGTTATCGTAATGGCGACAATCTCCGGATTTGTGTACGGAACTATTTTTTTAGAAAAAGTGGGTGATAATGGAAAGTGCCGCTATTCAATAAAATCCATATTATTTTGGTGAGGTTGCCTTGTTGATAAAACTTTGAATCCTTTGCATTTGAGCCTAAGTTTCTAATTTAAGAGGATAGATAACGTATAACTGGTTCCATTGTTATATTCATATCGATGTGGCGCTCAGCAAAAGCTCGGATTTCGGCAATTACTCGTTGACGAGTTTTTGTACAATAAATAGAGTCATAAAAAGATATGACGGACTGTATGTTTACACTGTTTGTATCTGTTGGCAGTTCAAGATTGTACGGGTAGTCTGTCCCAATAAATACATCTGTCATTCCGGTTGCTATCGTTGGAAGTCCTTTTGCCAAGTATTCTCGGCTTTTGAGTGTTGAATGGATAACAAGTATCTCAGCCGGCGGTTTCCAGAACTGCACCTCGCTGACCGAGATTACGTTGCCCGAAAGCGTAACCAAATTGGATATCATGGCTTTTAGGGACTGTGCGAGCCTGAAAACGATAAATCTCGACCATATCACTCAATATGGCAATCTGGTATTTTCCGGATGTACTGATCTGGAGTTGGATGTGACTCTCCCCGCAGATATGACCGTAATACCGAGTTCTCTATTCGCCGGATGTGCGAGTATCCGTTCCGTTACATTACCTGATAACCTGACAAAGATAGACCACGACGCATTCAATGGTTGTTCGGGCATTACTGAGATCTCCATTCCCGAATCGGTGACCGAAATCGTGTACGGAGCGTTTGCCGGGACATCCATATCCGAGGTCGAATTGCCCGATGGGGTAAAGGTACTTTCGCCCAGAATATTTAAAGATTGTAAAAACTTAAGATCGGTAAAATTCGCCGACGATATTACATCCATAGGATCTGAAACTTTCCGTTGGACGGCCTTGGAGTCGATCACCATTCCGGGTACGGTATCCACAGTCGAACAGGTGGCGTTCGCCAATATGCCTAACCTGAAAACCGCCGTTATCGAAGACGGGGAAGCTCCGTTGACTTTCGGACTCGGATTCTTTTATGAGGATGAAGCGTTGACATCCGTGACCTTCCCGTCCAATACGGCCGCTTTCAACAATAGGGTGTTGCTCGGATGCTACAATCTGGAAACCATCACCTGCAAAGCTATGAAAGCCCCTGCGGTGCAACTCGAGGATTTCGGAATGATCAACCCGGATCATGGCAGGAATTATCTGGCAGGCTTGAACGTGCCGGACGGACAAAAGAAGCTGATCGTACCTACCGGCGCGACCGGATACGAAGACGATCTTCAGGAAGACGGGACCGAAAACTACTGGAAAACCGTGCTGTTGAATCCCGACAAATGCGGTTACACGATCGAATACCGGGATTTGTAATAACCTTTCGACGAGGAATATCCTCTACATAACATTAGTACACGAAGAACCGGGACGCATTTATGTAAGTGCGTTCCGGTTTACTTCGTGTGACTCAGTTTGTTATTTAAATGTATGAAATTATATCGGAGTTTATTTGAACAATGCATCTATTACATCGTATTCCGTTAATAATTCCGGCAATGTCATTATTGGAATATTTAGTATCTCACATATCTTAGGAATTTTGTGAAATAATTTACCATCATTATTGGCTTGGGTTTCCTCTGTTACTATAATTATATCTTTATTATCCGTATCCTCTTCAAATAAAGAAGATTGCCGTGGTTGCGACTCAACTTGTTGCTTCAAATTGAGATAATATAAAATCATTCTCATATCAGCAGACCTCATAAATTCTTCTTTTCTATTCTCATATTCTGCTTCTGAGAGTCTATTTTTCATTATGCCTATCACAAACTGATTGTCAACTTGGCGTAAAAATTTTGCAGGAGATGGAGCTATGATATTTTCTGTATTTACAGGCACTTCATTGTCTTTTTTGAAGTTTTTATCTTTGAGGTAAAATAACGTATCTAAAATTATCCCTTTTGCAATAATTTTGCACTCCTTGTACACTGCATCAATAATAATCAATTCACTTGCCTCAATTTTACTTCTTATAAAATTGAGTAGGTTATTTTGTTTGTCGAATGGTAAGTAATAACGTACCAGCGACAAAAGCGAACAGGTATCAATTATTACTTTCATTGAATGAATTTATCCAGTTTTGTAGGAGGTATATTAAGTGTTTTACATACCTCAGATTCATTTATAACTCCTTCATAAAAGGCTGTCTGAATAGTAGAAATAAGTAGCGGAGATTTTATTGGTATCGGAGAGGAGCCACCTTGCTTACGCCCATCCTCTTTCTTTAAATCCCTTTCTTTCTTTTTTTCTTGTAGCCAATTATGGTATTGTTCATCCAAATCTGTTTTTACCAGATTATAATTGTGAGGTGATATTTTTCCCTGCAATAAAAGCCTAGTATATAATGCTATTCGACTAAGATTTACTTTTTGAGATATTTCTTCTATTGTTTCATGATAATAATCGTTTGAGGCATCAGCCATATCCATATTATCAATAATGGCAGAGTAATCTCCTGCTAAGAAATAGTAAGCAAAATCATTACACCATCTCTCAACCTCACTAAGATTCGAATTAACAGTATTTAAAACATCAACTTGTTCTATTTCTTCTTCGTTTAATAGGTAGTGTCCTAATTCATGAAGAAGTGTAAATATTTCTCTATTAAAGGCATTTTGGTTCCGTTTTAGAACGATGACATTAGGGCACAGAAAAAAGCCATCAATATTCGCTTTCTCTTTTTTATTCCACGTTTCAACAAATTCAAAAACTAAAATATTCCTTTCAGCCAATTTACCGATAATAGCTGTTAAAAAATCTTTTCTTGTTTTTGTTTGATGATTAGGATATATTAATTTCCTTAGTTGGTTGGCAACATTTTTAACTGATTGACCAATATTGTATACCGGGAGATTTCTATTAAGATTTACATCTGCAAGCTTTGCTATCGCAGAAAAAGAAATCTTGAAATCCTCAAATTGAGTTACGATTTTTCTTGCACCGATATTTAGTTCAGTTCCGAAACTATTTTTTCTAAAAAATATGCTAGCCTCCGCTGTCTGCTCTAAGGTTTTTGGATCAAGATAAAAATGAAGTCCTTTATCAAATATTTTATCTATCTTTTTTAAGATACTAATATCAATATCTTTTGAAAAGACCTCATTTTGAGTAATAAGATGCTTTCTTCCTTTGTTGATTGTAGAAAGCAAGTCATCCATTGTCATTCCATATAACGACAACAAATAATTAAGTCTTGATATATTCTGTTCTACTTTCAAGCCAGATAAAAAACATTATTACATTAGCAAAGATATATTTTTTTTGAATATCTAATTATTGTGGCCTATAACAACCTATTTTCTTGAATGATAGCAATGAGGTACAATGCATAATATAATTGATTTCCAATATCCATCTTTCAATAAAAAAAGAAGGTGCATTATAGCGACTTCTTTCAATGAAATGGTGAATGTCTCAACAATTACGATTACTTGATATATATTGCGTCTGGAGTTGGCCTGTCTGATTTTAATGTTACCAAACGACACGCCGTACAAATGCCGTACAAATCCAAAGAAAAACCGCCTTACAGTGTATTGCAAGGCGGTTTCAGTGAGGTCTGAAGCGAAAGGCTTGTATGTTTGATTATCTGATAGTTGTATTTTTATTCATTGGCTTTGAGGCGAATAAAAATCCCTCGATAATCCAATGTTTATAGTCATTTACTCGGACTCAGAAAATCTAAGCCCCTTTTTGCGCCCCTAATGCGGTATTGCTACAAGGCATTAATATTCTATATGCTGATTCTCTGAAATCTATCTCAGAGCTGTCTGAAAATATTTTTCATTTTTTAGAAATAAAAATCAAAAACAATTATTAACTTGCATAAAATTTGTGTCTCTTACAGGCTCAGGAAGACCATTATGAACGCTCAAGACAAGATACCATATTTTGATTATTTTATTTCTCAAATAATCTTTAAGCGGTTTAATGATAATGAATCAAATTTAGATCTTATCATAAGGCGTAATATTAATCGCTGTGGTTTAAACAAATTAAAATTACTCAAATTACTTTTTTTTGTTTCGGTATTAAAAGTTGATGAACAATATTTATTAGATGATATTTTTGATAATTTCTATGCTATGCCATATGGTCCCGTAGAAAGTGATGTATATAACAATATTTCGACACTTACAAACTATATCGTTGGCAATGGAAATATCAGTCTCAAAGAACATGCGGATTTTTCTTATCCAGATAAAGCTAATGATCCATTATACTCACGGATAGACAAATGTATTAATGTCTTATACGACAAAAACCCCTCTCTATTCAATATGCCAACGTTTGATTTAGTTGAATTAACACATAAGGCAGATTCATGGAGAATTGTTTTTGCAGAAGCGCAAAGAAGAGGTAAATATAGCCTACATATGCCTAAAGAAATAATAAAGGAAACAACTGTCTATTTTAGGTAAATATGGCTTTATATATTGAATCATTATATTCTCGTATTCAAGAAATATCAGATATCATTAGTAAGTATGTTGATACTCTTGAAAACCCCAAAGAAAATATTGTAGGGGATTCCTCGGCGCTACCTGCCGAAGAAGGTAGGGCAAGATTCTACGCTAATATCCAAAACGTACTTAAAGACATATACAAGGCATTAAATTTATCTGCTGTTAGTGGCGAATATGTTAACAAAACTGATTTTGAAACAATAATTGAAGACATATCTAATAAAGTTGGAGAAATCATTACTTTATTATCTGACCAAGATGCTGAAGAAGAGAGTAAAACCCTCTTGAATACCGCAAATTGTATAAGACGAGACTTGAATTTATATAAATTTCAAGTACATCTCTTTTGGAAATCAGTTAATAATCCTAGAGCAAAATTTGTTGATTATGACATTATCAATGATGATAATGCTGAGATAAAGGATAATAATATACAAGATATCGAATTATTATCCGATATCTTTCATGCAAATTTAAGTTTAGTTCTTATTGATAGAGAGTTTAGTTTTCATGAGCAATTATTTCGTATTTTAAATGGGGTATGCCATAAATTACATGAATATAATGATAAAATAAAAACTGATTATATAGATATCCTTCTACATAAATGCCATATACTATTAGCAAAATTTAATTATAAAGATAACATAGATAATTTTTTACAATCTTACAATTACTATAACGGCAGGGATGAAAAGGTTGCCATGGCTGTTGATGGAGCAATCTCCGAACGCTTAAAAAGTATATACACAAAAGATATCAAAGCATACAAGCGTACAATATCGAGACTTCATCAAGAAAATCTTGAGGAACACAGCACTTTTTTTGATTTTTTCGTAAAATGTCATTACTTCAAAAATATCGCTGAGAATGAGGCTCTATTACAAGATTTGATTAAAAAATTTGAGTCATTTCAGAAAAATATTGTTGACTTATTCGACAGAAAAAATGCCTCTTCTTGTCTGAATTTTCTTCACAATTGTAGATTATCCTTTATTCTAAAACAAAAGGATACATCTTCTATAACTGTATGGAATGAAAAGCTTCAAATTAAATCAGTTCAAGATTCGACTAACATACGAAATTATTTCCCTTTTCTAAAAATAGCAGAATGGTATAGTGCATACTTATCAAAACAAATAGAAAAGACCGATGATGCTAATGATTTGACGATTGATCTTCATGGCTTCGAGGATAGTCTCAACACGGCAGAGCAATATTTGATTGACAGTAAAGATAATGCAGGATGCTTTATTCCTTTTAAGCCAAGTTTTCAAGAATGTTTGGAAAACTACGAGTTTAAAAAAGGCGAATGGGTGCAAATATTCATAAGCAGCTCTTATGTTGTTCCTGTTGATTATGAAAAGGAAGAAAAGCGTATTGAGAAATTACAGTCAGACCTAATAAAACTAAAAGCGATTATTGAAGCCAAAAAAAGTATTGATTCGGCTATTCTGAAATTAAGAGCTGAAAATAAATCATTACAAAAAGAAGTCCGATCATTAAAAGAAAACTCAATTACAGAAACAAAGAGAATTACAGATACTGTTCAATCTGATTTAAAGGAAAATCAAAAAAGCAATATCCAAATATTGGCGATATTTGCAGGAATTATAATATTTGCGTCTGGAACGATTCAAATCTTTAAGGGAGCAAGTAATATCAAAGATGCAACAATTTTTATGTTATTATTTGCTTCGGCATTAAGTATTATATCTTTATCAATATGGCTACTTTTTACCAGTAAAAGTAAATGGGATGCCCCAAAATTGATTTTCGCTTTTATTTTGGTAATAATACTTGGACTAAATGCTTATGCCATATGGGGTGACTGGGGCAAATCTGTTATTCATACCCCAAATCAAGAAACTTCAGCTAAATAATTATAATTTTCCGCAATAAATATTTTGCCGTCTCCAAACTGCCAACTAACTTAGCTCATGCGAGTTAAGTTGTTGTATGGCAGAATATTCAATTTGTAAATGTATCAGAACCGATAAGCCGTTGAAGCGAAACGGGAAATACCCAATCTACCTGCGTGTTCGGGTTGGGTTTCGTGATACCAAGATACCGACAAACCTCGATGCCTTTCCCTACCAATGGGACAAAAGGAAAAACGAACCAATAAATAAGGCATTGCTAATCCAGTTAAACAAGAAGGTATTAGAGTTAGACCTCCATATAAACCGATGTTTGGCAGACGGGCAGGAATTGACGTTGGATTTGATTCGAGATTTCTATTCAGGAAAGCGAAAGATAAAACCCGAACTCGGTTCGTTCTATGACTACTACCTTGATTTTGTAGAAAGAAAACGCAAAGAGGGCATCAATCCCGAAACTATACGAGTATATATGACAACGTATAACGTGATGAAAGAATTTCGTAAGGAGTTCCGAATTTGCGATGTATCGTTGTCGCTTATCGAGAAGTTTGACGACCATATGCGAGAGATAAACGGCAACTCTTCGGGTGGTCGCAATCCCAAGCATAAGAACCTGCGGACGGTGATTCTCGATATTCAGAAACATAATATCCCGATTGAGAATCCATATCGGTTTTTCAAAATGCCTAATTCGGAGGTAAAGGAAATTTACCTTGACAAGTCGGAACTTCATAGGCTAATCGAATATACCAAACGCTTTGCTCCAACTACCAAAGAGTATCAGATTTTGAAGATGTATCAATTCTCCTGTTTTTGCGGATTGCGGTTTTCCGATGCAATGGATTTGGAGTGGCGGCATATCGACTTCCAAAATAACCTTATCCGCAAAGTGATGATTAAGACCAAAACCGAGGTTATCACTCCGTTGTTTCCGATGGCTTGCGAAATACTATTGGAGAAGATACGTAACAATGCAATTAACGAATTTGACAAGGTGTTTTATCAATTCTCCGAGCCAACGGTAAACCAAACCCTCCGAAAGCAGACCCGTCTGGCCGGTATCGACAAGCATATAACCTATCATTCAAGCCGCCATACTTTCGCCACCCTGCTCGTCATGGATGGTGTCGATATATATAAAATCTCGAAGTATTTAGGGCATAAGTCGGTCAATATGACTCAACGCTATCTGAAATACGACCTCTCAATCGCCAAGGAATCGGCAAAAGACATTAGCACATTTTCAGGCAATAACGAATAATATTGATTATCTTAGCGTGAAAAAAATATGCAAATATGGCAATCAGACTGCAACGGGCGACTTTATATCTGCGTGTCGATAAGAAAAAGAGAGATGGCAGAATGCCTTTGTATGTCCGTTTCCGTAGGATTGACGGCGAAGAGCCTAAATTTCCAATAGGGATTGATTTGCTACTTGAAGAGTGGAATAGCGAAAGACAAAACGCATCTGACCCCGACATTGATCTGATTCTTCAAAAAGAGATAACCCGCATCAGGCAAGAAGTCCGTAGACTCGAATTGGAAGGCATCGAGATAACCAAAGAAATATTACGGGAAATCGTCTCTCAGAAACAGGCCAAAGCGGAGCGACCCGAAAACCAATCTTTTTATGCCTATTACAATGATTATGTCTCGAAGCGAAGGAGTGCCGGCAAAATCGGAGAGAGCACATTAAAAGGGTATGAAACCACGCTTAAATCATTGCGGGAGTTCCGTGCTGAGATACGGATTAAGGACGTGAGCGCAAAGTTGCTTTCGGACTTTGAAAAGTTCCTTATCAAGCGTGGTAAAGAAAACGGTAAAGGTGATGTCAAGGGTAGTAGATACAACCGTATCAAGCATATCCGGGCAATAATTCGATATATTGAATCGCAAAATATTCCGATTAAAAATCCGTATCGCACGGGAGATTTGGCTCTACCTGAAGATATTATCAACGACGTATTTTTGGAAGAAGAGGAGGTAAAACGGCTCTATCTACTTCTGAATAAGGTAGAGGAGGGGTCACAACCGTACAGGGTGCTAATTATGTACCTCTTTTCGTGTAGCGCAGGCATCCGTATCGGAGATGCTTTGGCGGTCAAATGGGGAGACTTGGACGTTCGCAAAGACCCCGTTGTATTAGGGATTAGGATGCAAAAAGGTAAAAAGCCTTTATATGTGCCGTTATTTTCAATGGCAGAAGAGATGTTAGAGTTTGCTACCGAAGGGGATTTGAATAATGTAGAGAGGGAAAATCCTATTTTTCATCAGTACGACAAGCAAGCCATAAATGAGACCTTACGAAAGCTCGCAAAAATGGCCGGTATCGACAAGCATCTGACTTACCATTCTTCACGAAGAACGTTCGCCACGATTGCGAGCTCGAAGGGCGTACCTTTGCAGGACTTGAAGCAATATATGGGTCATAGTAGCAGTAAAACTACCGAACGCTATATCAAATGGAGTCCGACTCTTGCCGAACAGTCGGCAAAGAGGGTCAAATTGTTCGACGTGAAAGAGTTGTTGAGAAAGAAATAGTTCCCGCAAAAACGCTACCTTTGTAGCGTCTTTCGGGACAAGACATATTGTAAGAAGTGCCGATTAGTTAAAATCGCCAGTTTTAAATCACACGTAGGCACGAACGCTCACTTAATAGTGGGTCGTTCGTCTGCGCGTGTACGGGTGTCTGGCGATACCTAACTAATGTGGACTGCGGCCCACTTCTTTTATATAATGCCTGCGGTGGTCGCGGCAGGCTCGTTATAAGTATTATGGAATTAATCGGAGTATTCGGTATTATTTGTTCTTTGGTTTTGTCATTTATCATTGCCAATGCAGGGGCAAAACGACAAATCGGTTTTGGATGGGCACTATTCTTGGGAATTTGGTTGACTCCGATTGTCAGCTTGATAGCCGTTCTTTTGTCAGATAAACTGCAACCCGATGAATATGGCAGAGTTCAAAAGAAATGGGGCTGTATGGCTCCGTTTATTGTGTCGGTTTTAATAATCGGAACCGTGATTTACTTTTTCTATTCCTATTCGAATAGACGGAACCAAAGAATTGAAACCAGCGTAGAGTTACAAGTACCTACTATTTTCAAGAAAGAATCAGCGACAGAGGTTCAATCCAAAGAAGCCGTCGATATCGTGGTCGACTTGAACGACTATTTCAACTCCAGGACGGGGTGGGATGATAATGTAGACTGGAATACCACGTCCATAGACGATGAGGAAGCACAAAAGGCATTTAACACAGTGCTCGAAGAGAACGGGATCGTATATAGCCCGGAGAAAAATGCTTGGATAAAACGGACAATCAGAGCCGCATTGCGTCAACCGAAAGAAGTATCGCCAAAAGTAAAATTCTGATTGCAATATGTGTTATCTTTGAACCTGTTAAGGTTGGCAGATGATAGATAGCATCAAAATCATATTGAAGAACTTTTCGGGCAATTTCGATAATTGCAGGCTCAAACCTTCCCGAAAGGTATTCAAGCACCCAGACGAAAAAGAGTACGAAAACTACCTGCTACCCAATCATACGAAGTTTGACCGGCACTCAATGAAGGTTCATCGTGCCCTCAAAACGGGTACGGTAAACGTTGTCGGTAGTCTCCGTAAACGCGCTCATCACAAATCGACTCTTTTAGACCTCAATAAAGACAAGTTTGTGCAATCCTTGCGAGGGTTGGCCAAAGACCTAAATATCCCTTTTGCAGAATTGAAGCAAGCCCGTTTTACCGATTGCGAGATCGGAGCGAATATAAATATCCGATACCCCGCAAAGGAGGTTCTCTATATGATTGTAGCCTATTCCAGACTCAAACGGAATGATGAACGGATTGAGGATGGAACGTTATATTTCGAGGGAGCAGACAAGGATTTAAAATTGTATGTAAAAGACGATGAAATTGCTGAGAAATCGTCTCCTAAAAAGCAAGAGAGCCGGAGGAGGGCTTTTGCTCGGTTAAAAGAGTGCGGCAACCATATGCTACGAATCGAGTTTACTCTCAAATATCAACGGTCATTCAATCATCACGGAATGGCGCATATAAAAACGGTTGGCGACTTGATCGAACACTACAACGACTTATATGTTTTTTGGACAAGGGAAGTGGCTCGTTTGATCTTCTTCAATCAGTTGGATTATAGTAACATGAATCTGAATGACAAAGAAGCCTATATCGCACACGGGCTGGAACAATACGGGTTTGAATGGTTCGTAGAGGAGTACCAGAAACTGTGCGAGGTCAATGCGAAAACGGCCAATAGCATCAAATCCACGCGAAGTGAAGCTTATCGAGCCATCTGTAAGGTCTTGGATCAATACTATGACCGCAAGGCGTACAATATGTATAACCTCAGAGCCGACATCGCAAAATACCTGATTAGAAAAAGTAAGTCGGAAGATATAGATTTACCCCTGTTATTGCGGAATTTATGGGGTGTTTCTTCTCGTAATAATAATAAATAGAAAAAGTAAGTAATATAGAATAACTATTTATAGTCTTTGGCTACTATATAGAGGGAGATGAATCACTAACCATAAATAGTTGAAGCGCAAACCCCAATGGACACTTATCCCAGTCTTATAATGGTGGCTATTGCGTTTCTTTTGTAAATGCGGTAAAACGCAACGAATCACTATCGGATATAGTAGATACGCAAAGATAATAGTAGATGATTGCTAATTGAGCGCAAACGTGGTTGTATGCTATGTATATCTTCTCGGACTAAAGCCATAGAAGATAATTTATAAACGGATCACGATTTTTCGGCTTTGTGTGTCGAGAGGTTTTCAGCCGAAGCGAAATAAGTCGGATATTATTTTGCCGTTAGGGTTCTTATTGCTAAATTTAAGACTCAACTAGCACGATTGAAGATAAACTCAAAAAAAGCTAGAGATATAAGAATATTAAAAAATATGGAAAGGATAACTAAATATGATATAGCGCTCTCTTTTGCAGGAGAGGATAGAGAATACGTAGACAATGTTGCGAACCTTCTAAAAAACAATGGAATAAGCGTTTTTTATGATTTGTTTGAGACGGCTGATATGTGGGGGAAGGATTTATATCAGTATTTGATAGATGTTTATCGTAATAAGGCTTTATTCTCTGTTGTGTTTATATCGGAAGCATATAAAAAGAAATTGTGGACTAGAAATGTGGAGATGAAGGCTATGCAGGCAAGAGCGTTCGAGGAAAATAAAGAATATATATTACCGGTTCGTTTTGATGATACTGAAATAGATGGTGTTTTACCTACTACGGGATATATTGATTTGAAAGAAATAGACCCAGAGCAACTTGTTTCACTTATTGAAAAAAAATTAATTCTTGCTGGCCGTTCTATACCAAGTGAGTATTTAAGAAAAGCGGTATCTGAAATCACTCCTATACCGAAAGCCAATCCGACAGAAGTTATTGTAAATATTGTAGACAACAATACTAAAACGCCTATTAAAGGAGTTTCAATTGTGTTTTCTGCTAATAATGGTACTTACCTAAGTGGAGTTACCGATGATACTGGCTATTGTAAAATTATCATTGAGACTAAAAGATTATACGATGTCTTGATAGCTCATGAAAATTATCCTTCGTTTATCATTAATAAATTTAATCTTGATTCTGATTTAAAGATTAAATTATCTGAGTTCCCCAACGTAGGCTCCATCATTATTCAAAATACTGGATATATAAATGGTTTACAGGGACGATTAAATCCTATTTTTGATTCATTGAAGCGAACGTATTTATATGCGGATAATATTGCTATTAATGAAGGCGAACCCCAACCCGCAACTTTTGCTTTAAATGAACCTATTGTTGTAGAAGATAGTCGTGGGGTTGTAATGAAATTGATTTTTAAATATATTAACGGTCATACGACTGCATTAATTGACTATATAAAGCCCACTTATGTCTAAAATTTTGACTCTTGCGCCCCTATATCCGCCCCTCCATAAGAAAGAAGGCTTCTAAGTCGCTAATTTAGCATTACTTAGAAGCCTTCTTTGAGGTCTGAAGCGGATTCGAACCGCTGTAGCAGCTTTTGCAGAGCTGTGCCTAGCCACTCGGCCATCAGACCCTTTCGGGAGTGCAAATATACGATAATATTTCATACGCCCAAAATTTTACAGGACTAAATCGCCCATTTTCATACGGGTATTCTACAAAAACACCGAAACCAAATGGACTTTCTTTTGTTCAACATCGGGAAAGACGCATTCCAAAAGGGTAGGCCGCTATTGCCGATTGCACTTTCGTGCATCACAACCCGTCAGACGGCTACCGCACATAGCGCTCCTTTATCGAAAAAGAGTAATCTATCCGGGAGACGCTGCCGTCAGCCGATCGATGAAGCGATCCGGCGCAGCATACGGCGGACGATGATCCGGTGAAACGGCCGGATCAGTGCGAAATAGATCCGGCCGAGCCGGTTATGGTATTGCACCGCCGTGGAAATACTGATCCGCCGCACCCCGTCGGGACGGGGGAGCACGCTGAGCGAGACCGTAAAGATCAAATGTTTATCGTCATTGGACAGTACCGCTTCCCGGTCCGATTCTTCGACGATCGCTTTCCGGAAAACACGGGATTCTCCCGTCTTCAAACCGAAAGGCGCAACGAGCGCATTACGGATTTTCATCAGCCCGTTCACCCAGCGCGGAGTATCGGAGAAAACGAATTCCAACAGTTTCCCGGGACGCAATTCCGCATCGGAGCTTACGTCGAGACTGTAAGAGTCCGAATAATCGGCCCGGATCGGTTCGGCGGAATCCGCATCGGAATACATGCTGAAAAAATTTAAAAACGCGGTTTGAGAATTTCGGAATACAGCACGGCCATTTTCGGATCGAAACCGCCCGGAAACGCCCCTTCAGAAGAAGCCGGTTCCGGCTCCGTAGCAAGCTGCGGAGTAGGGGAATTCCCCTGATCCGCGGTAGACATCGGCTCCGGCGCGTTATCTCCGACCATGTCGTCGTACGAAAAGACCGTACGGTTCTCGAACGCTTCGATCGCCTCGTCGTCGTAAGACAGCATCTCCGTCGGCAGCGCGTCCGCATCCGGAACAGTCCGCTGCACCGGACGCGAATCGGCCGCAGATTCCGTATCGGCTCCGCCCCCTTTTTTAAGTTCGCGCATCAGGTCGTCCCACGGAGAATTGGACGGAGCGGTATCCGCCTGCTCCTCGCTTTCGGAAACCGGTTGTTTTTTCTTTTTCGCAGCGGAAATTATTGCGAAGACAGTAATCAGAAGTACCGGAAGCAACTCTTTCAGATCCATAGCTATTCGATTTTATTTTCCACCCGGTTTACCTGCTCGACCCCCTTGATCCGGATCACCTTGTCGATAATCATCTTCAGATCCTTGATATTTTTCACATAGAGGCTGATCCGCCCTTCGAAGATACCGTCATGGCTCTGGATATGCAACTCCCGGATGTTTGTGTTCAGCTCGCCGGTAATCACCTGCGACAGTTCCATCAGGATCCCGATCCGATCGATTCCGCGCAACTCGAGGATCGACAGGTAGGACATCGCCTTGTGGCTCGACCAGGTGACCGGCGTCAGACGATTGCCGTGCTGGGCAGCCAGTTTAATCAGTTCGTTGCAGTTTTTCTTGTGAACGTCGATCTTGTGCGTATCGGGATTGCTGTAACCGACAACTTCGTCGCCCGGAATCGGATTGCAACACGGGGCGATCTCGAACTCCGGATCGTCCGCATCCTCCGGCGATGCGCCGTCAATTACCTTTTTCCCTTTTTTCTTATCGTCGCCTCCGAGGAACTTGAATGGATTCGGTATCTGCAACGTCCAGAATTTCAAAATCTTATTGGCAGGATTGTCGCGCAGGATCTTTTCGATCCCGTCCAGTTTCAGGATGCCGGCCCCCAACTTGCTGTAAAACTCGTCCTTCGTAGCGCAGTCGTAAGCAGGCAGCACTTTCCGGAACACGCGGGCGCTCGGCACGATGCCGAACTCCTTGAGCTTTCCTTCGAACAGCACGATCCCGTTAGCGATGTTATTGAGATTCTCCTTTTTCAGGAAAACCATGATCGACTGCTTGGCCTTGGTCGTAATCACATGATCGAGCCATTCGGCCTTCGGCTTCACATTTTTCGACGTGATGATCTCGATCTGGTCGCCGCTGCTGATCGGTGCGAAAATCGATTCGATCTTCCGGTTGATCTTGGCGCCCATCGCGCTGTTGCCGATCTTCGTATGAATCTCATAAGCGAAATCGAGCGCCGTAGCGCCCTGAGGCAATGTCCGCGAATCGCCTTTCGGCGTAAACACGACGATCTCGTAGGTATAAAGGCTCAGTTTGAAATTGTCGAGGAATTCGACGGCATTGTCCGTCGGGCTGTTCAGCGCTTCGCGCACCTGCTTCATCCAACGGTCGAATTCGCCTTCCTCCTTCGACAACTCGCCCGATTTGTACTTCCAATGCGCGGCGAATCCCCGCTCGGCAATCTCTTCCATCCGCTGCGAACGAATCTGCACCTCGACCCACACGCCGTCAGGCCCCATCACCGTGGAGTGCAGGGCCTCGTAACCGTTCGCTTTCGGAATGTTCACCCAGTCGCGGATCCGATCCGGTTTCGGCTTGTAAATATCGGTTACCAACGAGTAGATGTGCCAGCACTGCGACTTTTCGGGAATCAGCGGCGAAGGCCGGAACACGATGCGAATCGCGAAGAGATCATAGATCTCTTCGAAAGCGATATGCTTGCGCTGCATTTTGGCCCAGATCGAATAGATCGACTTGACGCGCCCCGATATTTCGAAGTCGATATCGTTGCCCTTGAGCTTCTCGATAATCGGCTGACTGAATTTTTCGATAAATTTCGACCGGTCGGCTTCGGTTTCCTGGATCTTGGCTTCGATCTGCCGGTAATCTTCCGGGAAACGGTATTTCAACGACAGATCCTCCAGTTCGCTTTTGATCGCGAACAACCCCAGGCGGTAAGCCAACGGAGCGAACAGATAGATCGTTTCGCTGGTGATTTTCATCTGCTTATGCGGAGGCATCGATTCCAGCGTACGCATGTTGTGCAGCCGGTCGGCGATCTTGATCAGGATCACCCGGACGTCGTCGGAAAGCGTCAGCAGCATTTTGCGGAAATTCTCCGCCTGCTCCGAAGCGCTGGTTTTGAAAACGCCCGACATTTTGGTCAGTCCGTCCACCATCAGCGCGATTTTGGGTCCGAAACGGCTTTCGATATCCTCCACCGTATAGTCGGTATCCTCGACGACATCGTGCAACAGGGCCGCGATCACCGACTTGACGCCGAGGCCGATTTCATCCACGACGATCCGGGCCACCGCCAGCGGGTGCACGATGTAAGGCTCCCCGGAACGGCGGCGCACTCCCTCGTGAGCCTCCTTCGCCAAGAAAAAGGCCCGTTTGATCAGATCCCTGTCATATTCATTTTTACAGATTTTGGCACAACTCCGCATCAGTTTGTCAAACTGCTCGCCAATCATGCGTTCATCTTCCTGCGAATAACCCATCAATCTCCCGTTTTACATACGCCGACATCAATCCCTTGCCCGCCGAGGACAAGACAAAACATGTTTTCGGGTACGCCCCGGACGGAATCAGGCTGTGTCTCCCGCCGGCCGTACCGCACCCGCGCCCGCTAACCGGCGGCGGCAAGCGCTTCTCGCACTTTGGCCTCCACCTCGGCCGCAAACTCAGGATCGGCTTTGAACGCCTCCTTGACGGCATCGCGCCCTTGTCCGATCTTCCTGTCGCCGTAAGAAAACCACGAGCCGCTCTTCTTGATAATTTCCTGATCCACTCCCAGGTCGATGATCTCGCCGATCTTCGAAATTCCTTCGCCGTACATGATATCGAATTCCGCTTTGCGGAACGGGGGAGCCAGTTTGTTTTTCACGATCTTGACACGCGCCCGCGCGCCCATCTGTTCTTCTCCGTCTTTGATCACCGAAGCCTTGCGGATATCGACCCGGACGCTGGCGTAAAATTTCAGCGCATTACCGCCCGTCGTAGTCTCCGGATTCCCGTAAACCACGCCGATCTTATCGCGAAGTTGGTTGATGAAAATACAAACGGTTCCCGTCTTGCTGATATTGGCCGTCAGTTTACGCAAAGCCTGCGACATCAGTCGCGCCTGCAACCCCATTTTCGATTCGCCCATCTCGCCTTCGATTTCGGCCTTCGGCGTCAGCGCGGCGACCGAGTCGATCACCACGATATCGATGGCGCTCGAACGGATCAGGTGGTCGGCGATCTCCAGCGCCTGCTCCCCGTTGTCGGGCTGCGAAATCAGCAGGTCGTCGATATCCACGCCGAGCTTCTGCGCATACGTGCTGTCGAAAGCATGTTCCGCGTCGATAAATGCGGCGATTCCGCCCGCTTTCTGGGCCTCGGCGATCGCGTGGATAGCCAGCGTGGTTTTACCCGACGATTCGGGGCCGAAAATCTCGATAATACGTCCTTTCGGATACCCGCCGATCCCGAGCGCATGGTCGATCGTTACCGACCCGGACGGGATGACCGGGACTTTGTCGACCGCCCGGTCGCTCATTTTCATGATGGCGCCTTTCCCGAAATCCTTCTCGATCTTATCCATCACGGCGCTCAATACCTTGAGCTTCTCAGGATTCACCTGAGGCTTCTCCTTTTCTGCCATATTTTTTCGTTTAGTAGTCTTGTTTCAAATTTTTCCGGTTTTACTGGTAAGCTTCGACGATCTGTTCGAAGTGATCCTTCGTCCGCACTTTATCGAAAATCTTCTCGATCACGCCCTGTTCGTCGATCACGAACGTCGTCCGCAGAATCCCCATGAACGTCCTTCCCATAAACTTCTTCTCGCCCCACACGCCGTAGGCTTCCGCGATTTTTTTGTCCGTATCGGCCAACAGCGTAAAATTCAACCCCTGCTTTGCAATAAAGCCCTGGTGCGACTTTTCGCTGTCGGGACTCACGCCGACCACTTCGAAACCCATTCGCCGCAGCGTATCCCGCCCGTCGCGCAGACTGCAGGCTTCGGCCGTACAACCCGGCGTATTGTCCTTCGGATAAAAATAAAGAATCAACTTGCGGCCGCGGTAATCGGCCAGCGTTTTCATATTGCCGTCCTGATCGACCGCTTCGAAAGCCGGAGCGGGATCTCCCGTTTTCAGTTTTGCCATTTTCTTTCGCATTTAAAAATTCCGGTGCCTATTGTTCGTAAAGATACACATTTCCGGGAAAGTCAAAAAGTTTTTCCGGTCAAATATAACGCCAGAAAAACTTTTCACCGCGTCGCCCGCTACGGAGCGCACCTTTTTCCGAAAAGCGCTACGACCGCGCAAGCACCTTCTTTTCGATCTCCTCCACCTGGTGGCAGAACACCTTGTCCGTCTCCATCAGATTCGAAATCGCCTTGCAGGCGTGCAACACCGTCGCATGGTTCTTGCCGCCGATCGCCGCGCCGATGGTCGTCAGCGGAGCCTTCGTGTGCTGCTTGCTCAGGTACATCGCTATCTGGCGCGCTTGCGCGATCTCGCGCGTCCGTTTCGGAGAATTAAACACCTCCGCACTGAGTCCCATGTATTCGCAAACGACCTTGCGGATATGCTCGATCGTGATTTCCCGCTGATTGAACTGCACGTATACTTTCAGAATTTCGCGGGCCAGCGTGATCGAAATCTTCTTGCCCAGGAACGAGGCATTGGCCACGAGCGACGAAAGCGCCCCTTCGATCTCCCGGACATTGGCGTTGATATTCTCGGCCAAGAACTCGACCACCTCCTGCGGCACCTCCGCATTCAACTTCACGGCCTTGTTACGAATGATCTTCACCTTGGTTTCGTAATCGGGCTGCAACAGTTGCGTGGAAAGCCCCCATTTGAAGCGGGTAATCAGCCGCTGTTCGATATCTTTCAGCTCGACGGGCGGTTTATCGGAAGTCAGGATCAACTGCTTGTTCGACAGGTGCAGGTGGTTGAAAATATTGAAAAAAGCGTTCTGCGTCTTATCCTTCCCGGCCAGTTCCTGAATATCGTCGATAATCAGGACGTCGAGCATCTGATAGAAATGAATGAAGTCGTTCAGTTCCCCCTTCAGCGCGGCGTTCTGGAACTGCGCCTGGAATTTGTTCATCGACACGTACAACACCTGCATCTGCGGCTTGCGCTGCTTGATTTCCATGCCGATCGCCTGCGCGATATGCGTTTTTCCCAACCCCGAATCTCCGTAAATATATAAGGGATTGAAAGGCGTATTGCCCGGATTCACGGCCAGCGACAGCCCGGCCGAACGGCAAAGTCGGTTGCATTCGCCCTCCACGAACGTATCGAACGTATAGTTCGGATTCAACTGCGGGTCGATTACGATCCGGCGAATCCCCGGAATAACGAAAGGATTCTTTATATTTGTCGTATCGGACTGCGTGACGAACGTATTGATGGCCGTCATGTCGGCATCCGTCACTACGGTAGGAGCGCTCTGTTCGGTACGCGGCACGGCATAACGCAGCTTGGTCTTCAAGCCAAACATCTGGTGAATGATCGGACGCAAAAGCGGAATAAAGTGTTTTTCGATATGGTACACATAACTTTCATTAGGCACCTTCAGTTTCAAGGTCACCCCGTCAAAATCAAGCGGCACGATCGGCTTGAACCATTTGGCGAACTCCTCGTCGGAGGTATGCTCGCGGATACGGGTCAAACAACTTTGCCACACATCACCGTATGTCTGGTTATTAACTATCATCATCCTGTCTGTTTCGGAAGACAAAATTGTAAATAAATTCATTAAAAAAAATTTTCTTCTCTATTGTTTGTTGTGCAAATATTTATATAGAAAAATAAGGGTTCCCGCAGGGTCAAAACTTAACCGTTTGATATAGAATATTCAAAAAAATATCCGTATCTTTGTTTATAACTTTTTTCAACCGAAACAAGCATTCGTATAAATAAAACAAATAAGATTATGAGTGGAAATTTGGATTTAATCGTTAAGGAGAGAGCCGAAAAATGGCTCTCCGGAAACTACGACGAAGACACGAAAAAGCAAGTCAAATATCTTATGGATAACAACTTGGGCGAGCTGACCGAGAGCTTCTACAAAGACCTCGAATTCGGCACGGGCGGCCTGCGCGGCATCATGGGGGTAGGCACCAACCGGATGAACGTCTACACGGTCGGCATGGCTACGCAAGGCCTTGCGAACTACCTGAAAAAAGCCTTTCCGGGTAAGCAGATCAAGGTCGCTATCGGGCACGACAGCCGCAACAACAGCCGGCTGTTTTCGGAACGCGTCGCCGACATCTTCGCAGCGAACGGATTCAAGGTTTACCTGTTCGACTCGCTCCGTCCAACGCCCGAGCTGAGCTTCGCCATCCGCAAGCTGGAATGCGACAGCGGCGTGGTCATCACCGCCTCGCACAACCCGAAAGAGTATAACGGCTACAAAGCGTACTGGAACGACGGCGCTCAGGTAGTGGCTCCGCACGACAAAAACATCATCGCGGAGGTGCAAAAGATCACGTCTCCGGATCAGGTGCTCACCAACGGGCACAAAGACAACATCGTCATTCTCGACGAAGCCTTCGACGCGATCTACCTCGACGCCGTTCATTCGCTGTCGCTGTCGCCCGAAGCCATCGCCGCCCATCACGACCTGAAAATCGTCTACACGCCGATACACGGAACCGGAGTCATCCTCGTCCCCGAATCGCTCCGCAAATTCGGTTTTACGAACGTCGTCACGGTAAAAGAACAGAATATCCCGGACGGCAACTTTCCGACCGTAGCATCCCCGAACCCGGAAGAACGCGCGACCATGAAAATGGCGATCGACCTGGCCGCCCGGCAACAGGCGGAGATCGTCCTGGCCACCGACCCCGACGCCGACCGCATCGGGATGGCCCTGCGCGACCGCGACGGATCGTACATCTTGCTGAACGGCAACCAAACATGCGCCCTGCTCGTATATTATATCGTAAGAAGGTGGAGCGAACTGGGAAAACTTCACGGCCGGGAGTACATCGTCAAAACGATCGTTACGACGGAACTGGTCGCCCGAATCGCCGAATCGTTCGGCGTGAAACATTTCGAATGCCTGACCGGCTTCAAGTATATCGCCACGGTCATCCGCAACCTCGAAGGGAAAATGCAGTACGTCTGCGGCGGGGAAGAGAGTTTCGGATTTCTCGCCGAAGATTTCGTCCGCGACAAGGACGCCGTCAGCGCCTGTTCGCTGGCCGCAGAGGCCGCAGCCTGGGCCAAGAGCCAAGGAATGACGCTGTATGACCTACTGAAGGAAATCTACGTAAAATACGGCTTCTTCGACGAAGCGCTCGTCTCGATCGTCCGCCAGGGCAAAGAGGGACAGGAGGAAATCGCCCGAATGATGACCCAGTATCGGGACAATCCGCCGCAAAGCCTCGGAGGATCGCCCGTAATCACCGTGAAAGATTATCTGACCGGAGAATCGCTCGACGTAAAAAGCGGCCGCAAAACGCCCATCGATATGGAAAAATCGAACGTATTGCAGTTCATCACAGCGGATTCGACCATCGTATCGATCCGTCCGTCGGGCACCGAGCCGAAAATCAAATTCTATTTCGGCGTCCGGGGAGAATTGTGCTGCGAAGATAAATTCGAAGAAACGCGCCAAACGATGGAACGTAAGATCGAATCGATCAAACAGGAGATGAAACTGATTTAAACCGAACCAAAAACCGTAAAAAATGGCTTCCGTATTCACACGTATCGTAAAAGGGGAGATCCCGTGCTACAAGGTAGCCGAGGACGACAGATATTTTGCATTTCTGGATATCAATCCGCTTGCAAAGGGTCACACGCTGGTCATCCCGAAAGAGGAGACCGACAATATTTTCGACTTGGACGACCGGACGCTGGCGGACATGATGGTTTTCGCCAAACGGATCGCGCGTAAAATACAGGCTAATATAGCTTGTAAAAAAGTCGCCGTCGTCGTTCTCGGGCTCGAAGTTCCGCATGCCCATATCCACCTGATACCGATTAACAGCGAAAAAGACGTCGATTTTCATCGGGAAAAACTCCAACTCACCCCGGAGGAATTCCAACGAATAGCAAAGACAATCAGCTTATAATAAAACACTTAAATTCAAAAAACGGAGCCTGAAGAGGTTCCGTTTTTTTATTTAACATAATTAAACAGGAAATCTCTCCATATAAGAATCCAATCGAAGTCCCGGCAGGGTAGGGATTATTCTTGTAAAAAAATAGGATAAAACCGCCCTGGTATTTCCACTTTTGTAAAATTAACACTTGTAAATACCGGGCGTTTAATCACAAATGTAACCAAACCCCCGATGCAACTCGATTTTGTCAACTATAAATACATCTGTAAAATATGAAATAAAGATCGAATATCAAACACGATAAATTCATGTAAAAATATTTATATTATATATACAAATACATAAAAATCAGTACTATAAATCATATTACATAAACTTAATAATGATATAATCAATCGAAACATGATTTAACCGTCATACAAAAGGCTTATTACAACGATAATCAAAGATTATAGTCATTGAAAATCAGTATTATATATTATATAAAATAAATAATCAATTTATATTAAATAAAAGATCTTCTTTTTCGAGGTCTTCTTCCGTTTCCAATATTTCACACATGTAACTTATCCTTTTTTACATATGTATTTACATTCGTGAAATACGGTTTGTTTATTTTTGTAAAACTGTTTAACTTTGTAAAAAATCCGAATATGCGGGAAAGATTGCTGAAATTTATGGAAATGGAGAAGCTGTCGGCTTCCCGTCTGGCTGAAATTCTGGGAGTGCAACCGGCGACCATATCGCACATCATCAGCGGACGCAATAAACCCAGTTTCGAGTTTATCGAAAAAATGCTGTTACGTTTCCCGAAAGTAAATCCGGAATGGTTTCTACTGGGGAAAGGCTCCGCATACCGTCCGGATGTTTCGTCTTCGCCGAATCCGAATCCGTCGCAGGAATTCCGGCTGTCCGCGAATCTTTTTGAAACGGCGAATATCCCGGCAACGGAATCTTCGGTCGGCCAATCGGAACGAAAGATTCCGGGAACTCCCGGTGCGACTTCCCCGGAAGTACCAACCAACCATCCATCCATAGATACAAAAAAACAGATATCGAAAACCGAGTTCTCGGAGCCGGACATTGAGCGCATCGTAATCTTCCTGAAGAACGGCACCTGCATCTCTTACAAGCCCCGGTAAAAAACAGAAAATCATTTAACATAATGTAACCCCTGATAAACCTTTCTACGATTCCCTTATAGACCCGGATTGCGTTCGGAGAAAACGATTCTTGCCCGGTATTTCATTGATTACATCCCGATATTCCGGACATCTTTATTTTATGCTAAAAAAGATCTCCCATTAATAATAACAAGAGTCGGCGGCCGATCTCACGATTCGCCGACCGATCGCGGTTCGCCTGAAAATACGGACAGTTATCTCTGAATCGATTTGCATAATTCATACATGATTCGATCGTTTGCGGCGCTCTTACGATTCGGAAATATTTTTGATTATAATATATATTATGTTAAATAATACTTAAAGATTACGTCATCGAAGAATAAAAAAGACACTTATAAGGAACCTAAATAGATCCCATGCTTTTTATATTCGTAATCCAAACACGTATAATATACAATAATTTATCAATAAAAGGAGGTGGAAACTTTGTAAAAAATCAACTATCGCATCGGGAAGTTACGCGCTTCCCTTCCTGGAAACGGGAAAAAAACTACCCTAAAATTTATTTACGAACCAAAACTTAATTTATGAAGAACCGACTATGGTGGCTGGCTGGTACTACGGCCGTCGTCTTATTTTTCCATTGCTGCACGAACGATCCGTGCGATTATGGAGGGGATGTCGGAGAAAAGGCATCCGAACATTTCCCGGCGCAGGAAGCCCGCGCCTATTTCGAACAAACGGCCGAAGACCTGCGCATGGTGCATATAGGTTGCCGACACGAACACGGAGACTGCGGACACGGTCACGGACAGTCGACCAAAGGGATACTCAACGAGGTGGAACAGGCCGCCCTAATGACGCCTCTATGGAATGACCTGCGGCAAACCTACGAAAACGGCAAAGTCGTTACCCTCGAAGTTCCGCTGCGCGTCGGAGGCACTCCGCTGAAAGCCTGGTCGCCGCGAAAAGCCGACGGACATGCCGGAAGCGTCGACGGCTCGACCGTAACGATGAAATTGATTCTGCAAAAAAACATCGAAACCGGAAATAAACGCTATTTTATCGCTACCTTTATTCCGGATTCGTCCTGCTACAACAAACGGAAAGACATGAAAACCCCCTATCGGTTTATGAGAGACCGCGATTATTCGGGTTATGTAATCATTTCGGACGTGGAAGGCCGATACCTCGCATCCTATCTGCACCGCAACGGAGGACGGATGGAAGTCGGCATGAGACAGCGTTCGACCGACGAAAACGCCGATACGACGGACGTCATCGACCGGCTGTATATGTCAACCCCTACCCTTGCTCTGGTTACCCGCAGTTCCGACTCAGAAAGCGACGGCAACGAAGGTTTCGGATACTGCCCGTTCTGCAATTCGATCTCCGTTTGGGGAGTCTGTCCGAACGGATGTGGGATCGAAGTAACCCCTTCCTATTGTTCGGTATGCGGATTCCTTTCGGAAAGATGCGTCTGCTGCCCGATCTGCAAACATCACCCGTGCACCTGCTTCTCCCAGGAAGGAAGCATCGACGTCGGTTACGGCGGGGAATTCAAATGCACGAATCCGGGATGTCTGTTCCAATTCTGCAACGGCGAATGCGAAGAACTCGATAACATCCCCACCGCAGGGCATTCGGATCCCAAACCGGATCAACTGACCGCAGCCTGGAACGAAGTGAACCTGGGCATTCCATGGGCTTGCAGCCAGATGCTCAGGAACCTTCAGGCTGAGGGGAAGCTGACTATAAAATTCGGGCGTATTTCCAAAGCGGGAACGACTAATTTAAGATATAATACTGAAAACCGCAAAATCACAGGCTATGTCATGACTTATGACGAAACATTGTTCGGAGAAGCATCCTCGTTAGGTAAAAGAATGTTGGTCTTCCACGAAATCGTCCATGTCATTCTATTCGACAGTCTAAAATGGATGAATCCGAACAAATCCGCCAAAGAGTACGACAACGACCATCACGAAAAAATGGTGAAAGACGTGAATATTAATAATTGGCGTAGAAAATTATTTCCAGTATTTACCGACGATGAATACGAAATGCTGAGATATGCCGGGACAGAAGATAGCCCTGTATTCAAAGATGAACTGACTCAGCCACAACAAGAATTTTACACAAAATTTCTTCTTAAACAAGGAATAATTGTCAATGGAAAAGCAAAATAAAAAATAATCAATATGAAAAAATTACTTTTTATACTACTTGTCAATGCACTTGCATGGCAAACGGGATCGGCTCAATCAGGTTCCGATACATACCTGACCTGCAGCTCATTATCGAAAGATCATATAACCGAAGGGATCGGAAGATTCGAAGACCCCAGTGACGACGACGATCCTACCTATAATTATCGGGCCGTTATGTTCTTAATGCATTCTGACAGTAAAGACATTAATATTGATTTTATACACGTCAATTTTAATCTAACCGAACTGCGTAAAATCAGAGAGCCCAAATGGTACGACCAATTGAAGATCATCTATAAACCGAGGACGTTTCTCAGTACCATCGAACGGGCGAAACCGATCCACCTGGAAGAAAAACTGAAATCGT
>OGXO01000080.1_pt1 | contig 43971 bp, 33 predicted proteins | sample 1576321 | NCBI WGS metagenome assembly OGXO01 (sample SAMEA3541568, study PRJEB24748) | human gut metagenome | biome: human gut; feature: human-associated habitat; material: faeces | place: China | collected 2012 | reverse complement strand
CTCGCCGAGCGTCTTGACAAACGCCAGCGCAAGCTGCAACTGCTGAATATGTGTATCGATTATATCCGGAAGAATAACCTGAAGGTACGTTTGGGAGTTTTTCACATGGATTATGAAATCCAGTATAAAATGACCATCGACTATGTGGACCGGATGCTGGAAGCTAACAAGGATATTCTGGATGTGTACCGGGTATGTATTCCTTTCCGTGTGGCTACCTGTACCTCGATGTATCAATCCTTTTGGCGTCCCTGGGAAGATAATAAAAAGAATATATGGGTTCGTTCCATGCCTAAAAAGGCAATGACCAAAGATGATTTTCCTTTTTATAATACAACCATGTGGGATTATGAATTCCAGATGCGTTTTGCGCAATGGATACACAACAAAAATGACGCAGTGCGCACTTGTTGTCTGATCGGAATCCGTACACAGGAGAGTTTCAACCGGTGGAGATGTATCTATATGAGCCGTAAATTCCAGATGTATCATAAATACAAATGGACTTCAAAAGTAGGGAATGATATTTATAATGCCTATCCTATATTCGACTGGAAGACAACGGATGTATGGACGGCCAATGGAAAATTCCAGTGGGATTATAATACTTTATATGATCTTTACTATCGTGCTGGAGTCAATTTGGAGCGTCAGCGTGTAGCAAGTCCTTTTATTAACGAAGCGCAAGAGAGCCTGCAACTTTACCGGGTGCTAGATCCCAATACCTGGGGTAAAATGGTCGGAAGGGTGAACGGTGTGAACTTTACCGGTATGTATGGCGGTACTCATGCGATGGGATGGCAGTCGGTGAAACTTCCCGAAGGATATACATGGCGTGAGTTTATGTATTTCTTGTTGTCCACTTTGCCGGAACGGGCGAGGAAAAACTATCTCCGTAAACTATCAGTGAGTGTGAATTTCTGGCGGACAAAAGGTGGATGCCTAAGTGATGCTACCATCCAAAAGTTGATTGATGCGAAAGTGCCGATTATCGTTATGGACAACAGTAACTACAAAACGTTGAAAAAACCGGTACGTATGGAATATCAGGATGATATCGACATTCCGGAATTCAAAGAAATACCCACGTATAAGCGAATGTGTGTTTGTATTCTTAAAAATGACCATGCCTGCAAATATATGGGATTCTCACCTACGAAGGAGGAGATGAGTAAGAGGAGTCAAATTATGGAACAATATAGAATCATAGTATCATGAGTGTAGATAAAAGCCCTGTTTACGAGGTAAAAGCGGTACCCGTAGAAAAAGTATATGCGAACGATTATAATCCGAATGTCGTTGCACCGCCTGAAATGAAGTTGCTGGAACTTTCTATTTGGGAAGATGGCTTTACGATGCCATGTGTATGTTACTACAATAAAGATGAAGACCATTATATACTGGTGGACGGCTACCATCGCTATACGGTATTGAAAACTTCCCAACGAATCTATAAGCGTGAAAACGGCTTATTGCCGATTGTGGTGATAGACAAAGACCTGTCTAACCGTATGAGTTCGACCATCCGGCACAACCGTGCGCGTGGAATGCATAACATTGAATTGATGTGCAATATTGTTGCGGAACTTGACAAGGCAGGTATGTCCGATCAATGGATAATGAAAAATATTGGTATGGATCGTGATGAATTGTTGCGCCTGAAACAAATTTCAGGTCTTGCTGATCTGTTTGCTAATCGCGAATTCAGTATTCCTGATGAGGTGGCACCTACGGAAACTGAGCGTAAAACCTTATAATTTGATAACTATATATACATATAGAAATTGAACTTTTTGTCATTTAGGCACAAATTATACAAGTTATTGGGCTGTTTTGTTGTATAAAATAGCTATGTCTTTTGTCTAATTTGTGCCTAAGTTGTGTCTAAATGACACAGAAAACCATAACTTCCCTCCATTGTCCAAGTTTTTATGAGAGAAACTTGGGATTTTTTAATGTTCGCATATCGAAAGAAATGAGGATATTAAATATTTTTGTTGTGAATTTCGTAACCCCCTTGTTCGCTACCTGCATAATTAGCCCCTTTATTCTAAGTTGATTCTCTGTAACAGAAATGAATACAATTTTGTATCTCCTTTAATATTCCGAAATTTGCAATATGAGATTTGGACAAAAATATTGTCCTGAGAGAAAAGCAAAAAGAGAAATAAGAGAGATATACAAGAAGTAGAAGAAAGTATATTAGAGAATTAATGAGAGAAATAACAAAACTTACAATCAGTATTTTATATTTGATTTTTTTATTATCTGTGATGTGTGTGCAGGGGTCGAATGTGACCGGCACTCTCTTTCAATTAACATCGAAGGTGACAACTTGTGCGGATATATATGCCAGGTTGTTGACTAAGCCGTTGAGCAATCCTTTGCTTGGCTCTCTGTCTTATAGTGACACTCAAGAAACTATCCCCATGAATTTATAACATTAAAAACAGGAAATTTGGAAAAAGAAGTTCATATTAGACAAAGGGAAGCTGTTCCTGCTACGGGAAGTACACTTCAGCTCATGCCTACTGGAAAATCAAATTCGGAGGTGTATGAAATCGATTATTTCTGCCTTACGGGCGAAGTGGATGAAAGTGCTAAAAATTGGATTCGTCTGTATTCTTCCGTAATGCCGGAGGGACATACAGGAGAAGAACGCATTATCGTTGAAGACGGTAAAATATATATTAAGGTATTGCCCAATGTAGAGGCGGATTCCAGAAACGGAATCGTATATCTCACAACAATGGTGTCTTCCGTTAAAACGGGCATCAGTAATGTGCAACGCATAAAAATAGATGTTACTCAATTGGGGCAATAAACAACAGTAAATGTGATATAAATGAAGAAAGTTGCTATACTCATATTATTCATGTTCGGATGTGCTATTTCCGAAGGTCATGCCCAGAAGGTTGCGCTGAAAAGCAATCTGCTGTATGACGCTACTACTACCATGAATCTGGGACTGGAGATCGGACTGGCGCGTAAATGGACGCTGGATATTCCGGTCAATTATAATCCGTGGAAACTTTCTGACGGCAAACGCCTCCGTCATTGGGGGGTACAACCCGAAGTCCGTTACTGGTTTTGTGAGAGTTTTCGCCGTATGTTTGTCGGAATGCATGGACATTATGCCGATTTCAATGTAGGGGGATGGCCCGACTGGTCTTTTATCAGTGACAATATGCAGCATACGCGTTATCAGGGATATCTTTATGGTGGTGGCTTTTCCGTAGGATATTCGTGGATTCTGAAAAAACGCTGGAGTATAGAAACATCTGTCGGAGTGGGATATGCGTACATTGTATATGACAAGTATCCTTGCTCTACTTGTGGTACGAGACTAAAGGAAAGCAGCAAAAACTATTTCGGGCCTACTAAAGCAAGTGTGTCACTTATTTATGTAATTAAATAATGAGGAGTATGATAATAAGAAAAATAGGTTTCCTTGTGTGTATGTTGGTGGTTTGCAGCCTGAATATAAACACAGCTATGGCTCAATCCCGCTCTTACGAAGGTGGCATTACTGTGAATCCGGTGCGGTTGGAACAGAAAGGTGATTTTATTCATGTCGATATAGATTTTGTTTTGAATAATGTGAAAGTGAAATCTGCCCGGGGAATGGATTTTATTCCGCGACTGGTGACTCCCGGATACACACAGAATCTTCCGAAAGTTTCTATTAAAGGTCGTGACGAGTATCTGGCGTATGAGCGTGAGCTTGCGTTGATGAGTGCCAAAGAGAAGAGAAACTACGAGAAGCCATATATAGTGGAAAAAGCTGGAAAACTAAGAAATGATACGATTCGGTATCAATATCTGGTTCCGTTCGAATCATGGATGAAGGATGCGCGTCTGGACGTGCAGCGTGATGAATGTGGTTGCGGCGAAACGGAATTGATGAGCATAGAGGAGTTTGGCAAAGTGACGTTGGAACGTGTATGGACGCCTTACGTAGTGGTTCCTCAGTTTGCTTATCTGCAACCGAAAGCGGAAGAAATCAAACAACGGGATATTCAAGCAGAATGTTTTCTGGATTTCGAGGTGAATAAAGTCAATATTCGTCCCGAATACATGAATAATCCTCAGGAACTAGCTAAAATCCGCAAGATGATCGATGAGCTGAAGTCCGATCCGAATGTGAAAGTGAACCGTCTGGATATTATCGGTTATGCTTCTCCGGAAGGAACATTGGCAGCGAACAAACGTCTGTCTGAAGGACGTGCCATGGCGCTCCGGGATTATCTGGCATACAGGTACGATTTTCCGAGAAACCAATACTACATTGTCTTTGGAGGTGAAAACTGGGACGGACTGGAGAAAGCGCTTGAAACAATCGAATTGGAATATAAAGACGAAGTGCTGGATATTATCAGGAACATACCTATTGAAAAAGGAAGAGAAACAAAACTGATGCAACTTCATGGAGGGACGCCTTACCGATACTTGTTGAAATATATTTTCCCAAGTCTGCGTGTGGCTATCTGCAAAGTGAATTACGAAGTGAGGGATTTCAGTGTGGAGGAAGCGAAAGAGATTATCAAGACGCGTCCGCAGAATTTGAGCTTGAATGAAATGTTTTTGGTAGCTAATACCTATCCGACAGGCTCGCAAGAATTTATTGATGTGTTCGAAACGGCTGTCCGGATGTATCCGCAGAGTGAGATTGCAAATATAAATGCTGCTACTGCCGCTCTATCACGCAATGACTTGGTTTCGGCCGAACGTTATCTGGGCATGGTGAATTCGAATAAGAATTTGCCTGAATATAATAATGCTATGGGAATATTAATGTTAATGAAGGAAGATTATGAATTATCGAAGAAGTATTTGAAGGTTGCAGAGCAGTCAGGTCTGGATGCAGCTAGGGGCAATCTGGAAGAATTAGTCAGGAAGAAGGCTAATGCTGCCGAAATGAGAAAAAATGGTAAGTAAAACTTACTGATTAAGTGGGAAATTATATATGTATTAATTCTAATAATTTTTTGTATTATGCTAAAGATTAAATCAATTTTAGTTTCGTTGCTGGCCGTTGTGGCATTAGCAAGTTGTTCAAATGAGAATCTGGAGGAAAATCCGGAGGTTGAAGGGGGAGCAGGTTATGATGTAGCTTACGTATCAATTAGTCTGACTAATCCAAAAGTGCCTGGTTCACGTGCTTCTGGTGAACATACGGCTTTGGAGAAGGAAAGCAAGATTAATGAGCTCTATTTGATTACGTTCGATGCGGGTAAAGTGGTGACTATGGATGAAAAGGCAACTAAGTATGCCACGGTATTGGGATCAAGTTCTTTTGATACAGATGATGTAAGTGGAGTTACGACTCCGAATACTCCGGTTAAAGTGAACCCGAATACTAAGTATCTGCTTGTTGTTGCCAATCCGGGTTACCAATTAAAGAGTCGCTTGGATGCTATTGCGGCAGATGCAACCTATGCTACCATCAATGCAATGGTTACAGTTCCTGAAAACAATACTAAGCCCAACAATGCTTATCTGGTAGAGGAGGTTGTGCACTCCAAAGGTTGTGCAATGATTAATGTCGGATTCTACGATGATGTCAATTCAAAATGGGAAGATGAATGTCTGCTCGATGTATCGGACAAGATTGTTTTGGTCAGCGACTATAAATCGGAAGCGCAAGCTCAGAACGCAGCGAAAAGTAATCCGGCTACTCTTGAGATAGAACGCCTGGCTGCAAAGTTGGAAGTTATGATTGGCAGTCCATTAGCAGTTGGACCTATTGAAGATGGAACAAATGCAAGTCTTGGACAGTTTGATTTTGGAAATTGGACTATAGATTACTACAACTCTCTGTTCTATCCTTTTGCAAAGAAGACTACCACAAAGTCGTCTCATACTTCTGGATTCTACAAAAGTAACTTCTATACAGTTGACCCGAACTTTACGACTGCAGGTGGAACTGAATATCTTACAGGCATTGTTAAGAATACACTTGATGCTACTACTCGCGAACCTAAGGTAGAATGGGCTACTGAAAGTACAACTGTGGGTGAAAGTTACAAATACTGCATCGAGAATACGATGGCTGAAGGATATCAGAAGTTCGGTGCGGCTACGCGTCTGGTACTTAAGGGACAATATGCACCTTGGAAGGCCGGTGAATTTACTTTAGGAGATGACTGGTATCGTCTTCCTAACGGAACTAACTCTAAAAACTTCAAGAGTTTTGCCGAATTGCTAACTGCTTATACGCCTGCTAAAGCTAAACAAACAAACTCAGAACCAATGAATGCGGAGGAGAAACTCTTGGTTTCGGCATGTGAACTATTCTATGACCAGATAAAACTTATGCTTGCCAATGATCCGGGTGATTTTGCATCTCTTACGCAGACTATTCTTGACGACAGCAACATTCAGAATGGTGGTGAACTGTGTAAAAAAGAAGGTTGCATCTATTGGTATCCAAAGAGTCTCAACTATTACTACTATGAGATTCGTCATGACAATGCAGCCAACGATTACATGGAGTATGGGAAATACGGTGTAGTACGTAATAACTATTATACGCTTACGCTGACAAAGGTGAATGGTAACGGTACACCGTGGTATCCTGGTGGTGGTCCCGAAGATCCGGATGAAGAAGAAGATATCGATAAGAAAGGTGCTTATCTTCATTTTGAGATTAAAGTTGCTCCGTGGATATACTGGACTACAAATTTCGAAATCTAAATAAACTCTTTGCTTTCAAAGAAAACAGGGCAGTGCGGACTGCCTGCCCTGTACTTTTTTTAATAGATATTCCGTGCGGAACAGACCGCCGAAAAAAGTAAAAACAAGCCGGTGACAGGCTTTCCAAAAACAGCACTGAAATATACCGGCGCATCCGAGATGCAATGAAATGCAAAGCGCGCCCCTAAAAGAGGAAATAACCGGAGGTCACAAAATAGAGATCTCTGACAATATAAAATGGCAAACCGATAGGGTTGCCCCCTAAAAGAAAAAGATATGTTCGGAAAAACTAAATCGCTGTTCCTTATCGTTGCTTCGATGCTATGTATGGCTTCGTGCGACAGTATACGCGAAGACCTGCCACGGTGCGAGCTTTGGTTGGAATTTGTATTCGACTACAATATGGAATATGCGGATGCATTTAATCCGCAAGTTAAATCGGTGGATGTACTTGTGTTCGACAGCGATGATAAATTGCTTTTCACCAAAAGTGCCGAGGTTGCTGCGCTGGTTGGTGGAAACCGGATGTCGTTGACTGACGAGCTCGATTTCGGAAGTTATAAAGTACTGACCGTCGGAAGTCTGTCTGACAGATTCCGGCTTTCGGACAATGCTGGTAATAAACTGGCACCGGGAACAACCACCCTCCAACAGGTCATTGTATCCCTGAAGCGGGAGACGGATGTTGTTAATTTCGAGTTTCAGCATCTTTACTTCGGAGAGGTTGTGGAAGTGGACCACCTGCCATCCAGTACCGACCATAAAATTTATCCGGTGAACCTGATACGTGACACCAATCGGTTTAATCTCGCGTTAATGGGATATGAGGAAAATAAAGTGGATGGCACACAATATACATTTGAAATTCAGGCGCCGGAAAATGCGGTTTATTCCTGGGAAAACGAACCCGCAGGACAAGGGCCGGTTACTTATGTGCCTTACTATACAGGTCCGGGTGAAATATCCGACGTGGTTATGTCCGCACGCCTGAACACGATGCGTTTGCTCAACAGGAGCGGATGGGATTATAAATTTATTATAAGGGATGCGAATACCGAAGCCGAAGTCTGGAGCTATAATCTGATGACACTCTTGAGTATTGCACGGCCGGTTTCCCGTTACGACGGAACGGAGCTTCCCTTTCAGGAATATCTTGACAGGCAGAGTGAATGGAACCTGATATTTACAGTTGTTGAAAAAACCGGAGGAGGATTCCTTCAGATTGGTATTGTCGTGGGGAACTGGATTCATTGGCTCCACGGGATGGAAGTTTAAGAATGAGAAAAAAGCTATTACATATCATTTGTCTGGCATCCACCATCCTTTTGTTCTCATGTAGTAGAGAAGCTGATGTAGCTTATGAGTTGCCTGCCCATACTACCCGGGCGCAACTTAGCATCGACTTGGTGAACAATGGGGATGTGGAACAACAGGAGAAGATAAACTCCATGCGGTTTATCGTATTCGGCAGCACGCCCGGTGGCGTGAGGCTGGATGTGAATGAACATATCTTGTTGAGTACTCCGGAGACAGCTACTGATATAGATGCGCAACTTCTCAAAGTGACGTCCAGCAATGATATCCTGGTCGTAGTTATAGCCAACGAACCGCAGAGCCTCACAAGCAAACTTGACGGTATAGCCAATCTTTTGACGTTGCAGGAGATGATTTACGATATCTCCAGCATACTGAATAGTGACGGGCAGATTATTTCGGCAACCGGAATGCCTATGACAGGAGTGATCCGGGATATATCCATAGCACCTGATGAAACCAAAACAGTACAAATGGTGATCGAACGTGCCGTAGCCAGAGTAGATGTTTTTATCGAAGCTATAGACGGCGGGGCGGTGACCGGATATACTGCCGGAAGCACCAGTGTCACCTTGCATAATTTCTCTCACGATAGCTATTTCGTGATGGGAAACGTGGGCAACGGCACGCGTGATAACGCCGACCCTTCAAAAAACTACGGTAAAGTGAAGGAAGACGTGTCGGAAAGCAATTTGTTAACGCATAAGTGGACAGCTGCGACTACAGAAACTTGGGCATATTCGTCGGCTCCCGGAGCTGAAAACCGGAAGTTGCTTTGCTCGTTCTACACAGCCGAACGCCTATTCAAGTCGGATTATTCCGACCGACTGTCTATCAGTATGGCTAATGTCTCGAAAGGCCCTTCGGACGTCACCGGAATAACCGAGAAAGTAATTGAAAGCGTAACAAAGGTTGATGGCACAGGCAGTCCGACGGCGCAACCTTTTACGGAGATCCGTCGGAACAACGTGTATCAGGTAACGGCACGCGTCGGAAAAATAGGTATTCAGATACTGACGATAAGCGTGGAAGATTGGGGTGAAAGACAAGACATTGACTTGGATCTGGGCTTGTAATATCTTTCGTTGATTGTTTTTAATTTCGGAAAAGAAGTAAGATGATAAAGACTATTAATAATATTAGGATGATTATGGCAATGGCTGTCCTTTCGGCTGTCCTCTTTTCGTGTGTCAGAGAAGAGATGACGTGTGATAAGGAATTAATTGTTGTGCAACGTATCGGAGAAGGCGGCTATGTCTACACTCGTGGTGCGGCAATCTCTTCGAATACCGATCTGAAAGAAGAGACTTTCGGTCTTTACGGCTCACTGACTCCCAATGCTTCCGTTCCCCAACCATACTTCAATGCAAGTGCCACGGTTAACGCCGACCTGACAGCCACCATCTCGCCGTTGCAATATTGGCCCGGATTGCTGAATGCGAGCATGAAATTCTTCTCCTGGTATCCGTACAACGATGCGAATGCGCCGACTGCGAGTTTCACAGATCCCGGAGAAATGGTGCTGAATTATACAGCGAATGCATCCGCCGCCAATCATGTCGATGTACTGGCGGCTATATCGGGCCCTGTATGGGTTGAGGGTGTGAATATACACTTCTACCACACATTGACCAAGGTTACCTTTACATTCAAGAAAGTAGCTCCTGTACCGGATGAGGTGACTATCGAGAAAATAGAATTCCAGAATGTAGGAAAAAGCGGTAACCTTGCGGTGACTGAAATTCCGACCACCACGACGAAAAACGGCAAACCGAAGTTTGTCTGGAGCGATGTTGCCACCGGGAAGGTCGTTTCTACTCTCACCGATAACAAAACGGTGACCGAAGATGCCATCTTGATGGGGGATACATTCCTTATGCTACCGACCGACGCTTTCTCCGCAACCGCCAAAATCGTTGTTACCACCAACTTTGGCGACCGGGAATTCCTGTTCAGTGATATTATCGCCAAGAACCCGCACTCTTGGGAGTCGGGCGAGTACATCAACTACAATCTTACGATATCCAACGAAACCTATCAGCTTTCAGCCACGCCGCTTGAATGGACGGAAAGCCCGGTGAATGTGATTTTCGACAAACAATATTATCTCAAGTTATCGCAGACTAAGGTACAGACGGCTGGTGATGGTGTTACTGTCAATATAGAAGCGAAAACGAATTATGATGCCAATCCGAATACGGGCTATCTGCCGGGTGCGTCATTAAACAAAAGTACTATGGATACGTGGGCAACGGTTAATATGGCCGAGACATCCTTTTCGGGAGGTGTATATACCTATAATATCCGGGTTGTGATGCCCGGATTTAACTCCGGAACCGGAACTAAGCGGGAAACAGGCTTTTATATCAATGCCGGTAATCTGCGACATCATATACTGTTGAGCCAGTGGAAAGAAGACGGAGAGTGGTTGACCTCGAACGTAGAATTGGACGGGAGCGATGGTGGAACCGGAAATATACAACGTCGCAAGCTTGTCTTTACTTCGGGCAATCCGGGAACGTGGGAGTGGAAGATAACCCAGATACAGGATCCGGATAAAATTCTGCTTAACAGTGAGACAATGCTCGAAACAAGTGGCGTGAGTGGTGATGTGGTTTACTTCTACTTTAGAGCCGATGCTGTGTCCGGTGATACGGCTACACTCACACTAACCAATACGAATGGTGATAATCTGCCAATAGCGGTGACATTGACCGCGCCATAATGGCGAATATGCAATATTAAAGTTTAAGGAAAGGAAATAGAAATATGCAATATGGGATTTCAATCATAAGAAGGTGCTATCTTTTGTCTGTTTTGTTGATGACGGTATGGCTTACCGGATGCGTACAGGAAGAATTAGGATCAACACCTTCTCCGGCAGGAAACGGTATCCGGTTTACATTAACGGTTCCCGATGTAAACCTCCCGTCCGTATCTTCGCGTACGATGACCGGAACGGGAACTGCAAAGAAAGAAGACGAAATAAAAACGGTGGATATTCTTGTTTTTGATGCGTCAAAAACACCGGCGGTATACTTGGAATGGGTCACCGCTACAGGAGTCACGCAGGACTTGGCTGATAATTCCACTGTGAGTTTCTCTGCCAAACTTCCTTTCACCACCGCATCTACCTGCATCGTGGTTGTGGCGAATAGGGAACTTGATGATATTGTGTCGGGCTTCAAGAAGGGAGTGACCACCAAGGTTGAGGCAATGGAAAAGATGCTCCACACCCAGACCGGCAAATGGCTGGCAGACGGCTCGACGACTGGTGGGTATACGCGGATTCCGATGTACGGGGAGAAGGTAATAAGCAAAATCACTCCTTCGATGGATCCGATAACCGGCATAAATATGAAACGTATGTTGGCGCGTATCGATATCCATAATAACAGTGTCACCTCGAATTTCACGGTCGAAGAGGTTTATCTGGCCAATTACAATACCACCGGATACATTGCTCCGCCGTGGAACACAAATGGACAGGTTACTGAACCGGCTCCGGATACTCCGGTTCTCCCTGCGAACAGTGGTAAAATGACGGAGGAAGGGGATGCAATTCTTTATTCCGTAAAGGGTAACACACCCTACGATGGGGAGATTTATACCTTTGAATCCCTGGCGGCAGAGGATGCCGGTGGTGTGGGACAAGACGGAGAAGCGAGCCGTAAGGATGCCACTTGCCTGATTGTGAAAGGAAGGATCGGTACTGGTGAATCGACATTTTACCGGGTGGATTTCACCAAAACCGGAAATGTAGGAGAGCAGGTGGAATATTTGCCTTTGAAACGAAACCATAAATACATCATTACCATTACTCAGGCGTTAGGAACCGGTTATGCAAGTTTTAGAGAGGCGTTGGCATCCTATACAGTCATGTCCAACCTGAAGTTCCGGTTGATACACTATGACCGTGATAAGGTCAAAGATGTAGTCTACAATGGGCAATATATGCTCGGAGTGGGTGAATCGGAGGTCGCTGTAACTCAATACCAGAATAATAGTTATGCCATAGACGTTTTTACTGACAATCCCGGCGGCTGGAAGGCCACCGTTACTGCAGGGAGCGACTGGCTCAAATTTGAAGGTGGAGCCGATGCGGCGTCGGGCGTTGCGAACGACGATACCCAACTCAAATTGAAGATTCCTTATTTTAATAATGAAACTATAGGTGTTGAGCGTAAGGCTACTGTTACGTTGACAGCAGGGCGCTTGACTCACAATATTGAAGTGACGCAGTATACGATAGATCCGGGAATTATCAAATTTGTCGATGCATACGGAAATGTGTTGGAGAGAGGTCTTTTTTTCCCGATTAGAAATCCCGATGGTGACGAACTCCCTCTTGAACCGCAGACGGTGTATGTCATGTTTTCCGTGGATAAGATAGAAGGCAAACTTTTTGACACTAACGATATCAGTATGATCCAATACAATGCCGGCGGTTTAATACCGCAATTAGACAGGACGAATACGGTACCATTCAGTGAAAGGGTGCAGGCGTTTACCATACAGCCTAATCCGCGAAGAGCAGGTGATGGTACTGTTGAAAATGGTGCAGGCTGGTGGTGGCGTTGGGACTTCATCTTATTCGGCCTGTACGATAAGGAGGGATACCTCACTCATGTACAATTCCCCATCAATCAAGGGGAGTTGGAATTCTCATTCCGATATATTCCCACTACAGTCAATAGCCGTACTTATAAAGTCAATCTGGGTGCGGAACAATACTTGCAATTATTTGTCAATAACAATTGGGAAATTATGGATATTGAGGAATTGAATATAACGAACGATGATGGTACCGGACTGATTCGGACCGATTCGGATAATGATGTGATTGTAGGCAGAAAGAATGCGGACGAAAAGATGTATCTTGAGTCTGTCGTAGGCTATAATGATGGCAAGGGGAATGATGTGGTTGGCCACGGATACGATTTTAGGCTGAAGCTTCACCCCGGCAAGTGGAAAGAGGGAAAAAGCGGAACGATAAGAATCACGTTCAGAAATGTAATGCATACTGTGTCGGATGATGAATTCCCATTTTATCGTACGATTGACCTTCAGATGGTGTCCGAAACCAAATCTTACACAACTGCCGGGGAACCTCTTTTCTATCTTTATCCGCTTCGGTTTGATAACAGGATATATTATGGCGAAAACAAGCAAAGTGTGGGGCGGTCAGAAAATGTAGCCGATGCGGAGGATATCTGTAGGAATATAGGCGATGGTTGGCGTCTGCCTACTGCCAGTGAACTGTTGATGTCATTTGCCTATGATAAAGCTTTGGGTGGCAATGCGGATAATGATAATAATAATTATCATGACAGTCAGAATATATATGGATGGTATCAAAACTGGACTGGTGACTACTGGTCTTCATCATACTATGAGGCTAAAGGTTCTGATACACGTTTTTGGATAGGAATGTCGGCAGGTTTTCTGGATTCCGAATCTGTTAGCGATAAAAAATATTTCCGTTGCGTGAGGAATAATGCAAATAGCGGAAAGAAGTACCCTTATCTGACGGTAGAATCCTCGGGGGTCACTATTGTCTCTCGCGATGCCAGTGGAGGAACGGACTCTTCGGTGTTATTTGCTTCAGGTGAAACTCCGGATACAAGTGACGCGATGAATAAGGTTGCTCCTAAGCTTCAGATTGAAAATTCCAGTAGTAATGGTAAAACTTGGTCGGAAGCAAAAGCAGCATGCGAAGACAAAAAGAATGGCTGGCGTCTGCCTACCCAACGTGAGATGTTTTTGGTACTCAGTATGGGAGGGGCCGTTACCAGCATCCAAAACCAAGGTTTCGGTAGTTCAACTACTTGGACAGGGGGCGGATTTGAGAAGATTAGCGCTGTGCACTGGACATTGACTACACGTGATGGCGGCTATTGGGTGGTCGGACATAATAATGATCATGGTGAATTCGGCGCATGGACTACGCCAGAATCCACAGATTGGGCTTGGTATCGTTGTGTGCGCACAATAGAATAAAAGCTAAAAGAGCTGTATCAGAATGTTGTTTGTCTTCATTCTGATACAGCTCGTCTTTTACACCTCTTTCTTTTATATCCTAAAATCTACAATTGTTTACAAGGTATTGATAACTTCCAATTGCTTTTGTAAAAAAGCGATACGCTGTGCTTCTCCACTTTCTGAAACTAGAATAGAGTGGCGCTTCAACGATTGAATCCAATTACGTTGCATCTGGCAGATATACGAGCTTTGCGAATCCATCGAATTGATAGAATATACCCGCAGCAGGCTGACTTGGTAATCATGTTTCTCGATATAACTGTAAGTGGCTTCGAAACTGATATTGGACAGATAGAAAGATACTTTCTTGTTTTCGCTGAACTCTCCTTTTATGGACAGATGTTCTACCACGTCAAGTAACTGAAGAAGCTCTTCCTTCAAATGCATGACATCGTCCTTGCTTATCAGATTCAGACTTGCAAAGTACTTGATCTCTTTCACAAAAGAATAAAAGATATTTGTGTCCCAGATGAAAAACGTTTTTGGACACTGTCTTATACTTTCACTCAGCTTCTTATGCACATTGACAATCCGTTCATCCACAGACATCTCTTCCAAAGAATGTGGCGTTTTTATATCTCCATTCTGATACATCCATCGGCAAAGACGGAATTTAGACAAATTCTCATAGGAAGAATAAAGTGTAAAGGGCAGGGAATTGGATGCAGTATACACCTCCGTCGTATTATCTGTTTTCACATAGTCGAAAATTTGCAGATAACGGTTGATTATTTCGTAATAACTTTCCAGCGCACTGGAAGCATGAAGCAAGTTCAGGTCGAAAGTAACTTTATTAGATACATGGCTACCGACAATCTGGTCGATAGAAATACCGAGTTTTTGAGAAAGCAGCGCTACTTCGTCTATTGTAAAAGACACCTCACCCCTCAATCTGCGATAGACAGCTTCCTTTCCCATGCATAAAATGTCAGCCAAAGTATTGGCCAGATTCATATCTTGAGGAATTCGCTCCCTCATTGTAGATATTAATTCGTTTAGAATACCATTTTTCATTGTTTGTTCCTTTAATTTTAATGTTAATAATCTCTGTGATACATTCTATGCAAAATTACGTCTTGTGTTTGAAAGATTTGTGTGGTAAAACAGAGATGAGCGTGCAGGTCTTTTTCTGATTGGGAATCAAGTGGGTAGGATGGGAACAGGGAATGAAAAAAAGTAGATAAGATTCTTATCTACTTTCATTTATTGGAACTTAATTTTTTTTGAAGTTCTAATCTGCGAAAATAAAATTAAAGAGCGTCAATAATTTCTCGCTGTTGCTTGAAGAATTGAATACGCTGCATTTCACCGCTTTCGGATATCAAAGTGGAGAACTTTTTCAGAGATTGAATCCATTCTTTCAAAGTATAGAAAATTTCGTTGTCCATCGTGGTAATGGAGTTGATAGAATAAATACGTATGAGGCTCAGTTGCAGGTTATTGGTGTCTACATAACTATATGTTGCCTCGAAGTTGATATTCGACACATAGATGCGTACACGATTGCCGTCGGCTGTTTTACCGTTGATAGCCAGTTCTTCCAGTTCGTCTGCCAATAAGAATAATTCTTTTTTGATTTCTTCTTTTGTTTCGTCGGAAATGAGATGGATGCTGGCGAAGTATTGGATATCGTTGATGAGATGCTGGAAAATCATATTATCCCATATATAGTCTATGGAGTGGATATGACGTGTCATTGCTACATAGTCTTTTTGGATATTGACCAGTTTCGATGGAATATCCAACTCTTCGAAGCTCTTGCAATCAATATATTTATTCTGGTACATCCATTTGAATAAACGGAATTTTGCCAGAAGCTCATGTTTCAGATAGAGAGTCTGGGGAATAATGTTGGCAGAAGTTCCCATTACAGAATTCGGGTCATCCGGCATCGTATTAATCAGCGAGACATATTTTTCAAGGATATTGTAGTAGCTCTCGAACGGGTCGTCATAATCTACAATGTTTATATTGAACATGGCGTTCGATTTGAAACTCAGTCCTATAATCTTGTCTAGCGATATACCCAGTTTTCTTGAAATAAGAGCCGACTCTTGCAAGGTGAAAGGTACTTCACCGCGCAATCTTCTATATACTGCCTCTTTTCCTATGTATAGCGTGTCCATTAACATATCTGCCAGTTGCCCTTTGAGCGGAAGTTTTTCCTTCATCGCTTCTATGAGGTTTGCATTTGGATTATTTGTCATCATAATAGTTCTAATAAATAATACTTTTCTATTATAAACATTTGTCAGTGGCAAGTTGTTTCGGAAATTGAAACTATTTAAATCTTCTTTTTTTTAAAATATCCTCTCCGAAAATTGTTTATTTTAAGCAAATCGGTTACATTTGTGACCATAAACAAAACGAAGAGACAGCGTCTCTTTAGTAAACAATAGAAATATTTAGAATGAAAAGAATATTGGTAAGTGGCGGAGCCGGTTTTATAGGCTCTCATCTCTGTACACGGCTTATAAACGAAGGTCACGACGTGATATGCCTGGATAATTTTTTTACGGGTTCGAAAGATAATATCATTCACTTGATGGATAATCATCATTTTGAGGTGGTGAGGCATGATGTCACTTATCCTTATTCGGCTGAAGTAGATGAAATCTATAATTTGGCCTGTCCGGCATCTCCCATTCATTATCAACATGACCCGATTCAAACTGCCAAAACATCTGTGATGGGAGCTATTAATATGCTGGGATTGGCAATGAGACTGGATGCCAAGATTCTGCAAGCTTCTACGAGCGAGGTATATGGAGATCCAATCGTTCATCCGCAACCGGAAAGCTATTGGGGAAATGTGAATCCGGTGGGATACCGGTCTTGCTATGATGAGGGAAAGCGTTGTGCAGAAACGTTATTTATGGATTATCACCGTCAGAACAATGTGCGTGTGAAGATTATCCGTATTTTTAATACGTATGGTCCGCGAATGTTGCCGAATGATGGACGGGTTGTTTCTAATTTTATTCTTCAAGCGTTGAATAATGAAGATATAACGATATATGGTGATGGGAAGCAGACACGCAGCTTCCAGTATATTGATGATTTGATTGAAGGAATGATAAGAATGATGAATACGGAGGACGAGTTTACAGGTCCTATAAACCTGGGGAATCCGAATGAATTTCCGGTATTGGAATTGGCGGAAAGGATCATTAGTATGACCGGTTCATCTTCGAAGATTGTATTTAAGTCTTTACCGGATGATGATCCGAAGCAACGCCAACCGGATATTACATTGGCTAAAGAGAAATTGGGCTGGCAGCCTACTGTTGAACTTGAAGAGGGGCTGAAGCGTATGATTGAATATTTTAAAAATGTCTGAAGCATAAAAAAAGAAAATTATGAATATGGAAATTAATCCTTCTGAATATAAAGTCCTTATTGTGGACGATGTGATTTCAAACGTCCTTTTATTAAAGGTACTTTTGACTAACGAAAAATTCAAAATTGTAACTGCCGGTAATGGAACGCAGGCGTTGGAACAAGTGAAGAAGGAAAATCCGGATCTTGTATTACTGGATGTAATGATGCCGGATATCAGTGGCTTTGAGGTAGCTCAACAAATGAAAGCGGACCCCGAAATGGCTGAAATTCCCATTATCTTCCTGACTGCTCTAAACAGTACGGCGGATATTGTAAAAGGATTTCAGGTGGGTGGTAATGACTTTATTTCAAAGCCATTCAATAAAGAAGAATTGATTATTCGTGTGACGCACCAGATTTCGTTGGTTGCAGCGAAAAGAATCATTGTTGCACAAACGGAAGAGTTACGTAAGACGATCATGGGACGCGACAAGCTCTATTCTGTGATTGCACATGACTTGCGTTCACCAATGGGATCTATCAAGATGGTATTGAATATGCTGATTCTGAATTTGCCGAGTGATACAATCGGTGATGAGATGTATGAATTGCTAACGATGGCTAATCAGACAACAGAAGATGTATTCTCATTGCTTGATAATCTGCTGAAATGGACGAAGAGCCAGATTGGTAAGCTGAAAGTGGTTTATCAGGATATTAATATGGTGGAAGTCGTAGAGGGCGTAAGTGAAATCTTTACGATGGTGGCCAGTCTGAAAAATATTAAGATAGTACAAGATGTGCCTGTAGAGAATGTGGCTGTTCGTGCTGATATTGACATGATTAAAACAGTGATTCGTAATTTGATCAGCAATGCGATCAAGTTTAGCAATGAAGGTTCGGAAGTAGTGGTGTCACTGGCAGAGGAAGATGGTATGGCAATCGTAAGTGTGAAAGACAGTGGTTGCGGTATTGATGACGAAAATCAGAAGAAGTTGTTGCACACTGATACTCATTTCAGTACCTTCGGTACAAACAATGAGGAAGGTTCGGGACTCGGATTATTATTGTGTCAGGACTTTGTTGTCAAGAATGGTGGTAAACTGTGGTTTACTTCAAAGAAGGGAGACGGATCTACATTTAGTTTCTCAATTCCATTGCTCGAAAAATAATTGATTCAATGCGTTTTTGTCTCTGTTAAAGGATGCGTTGAAACTTCTTTATATTTTATTCAGGCACGGATTACACGGAATTACACGGTTTAAGATAATTGGAAAAACCGTGATTTGCGTAATCCGTGCCTGGATTTTTAATTTAATCTATCGCTTGCAGATAGCTTTAAAATCGCAATACGAACACTTTTTAGTGTCCTCTGTCTGCGTGAAAGGCTCTTTTTCATTAAAGATCTCTTCTAATAATGCCTGTAAGCGTTCACGGAATTCATCTTCAAAAAAGGCGAAGTTGTTTACCGGTATTTTCGGTTTGCGGGGTTCTCCCATTTCAATAACAGGCGAATAGCTTTCCGATGCTGCCCGGTGAATGTAGAGCAGGGCAGGAGCTACCATTAATGATTGCTTCCGGCTCATGATAGCGGCATACAGGAAAGTCTGGAAGATATAGTTCGGGCGTGTTTCCGATGGCGTAAACAGTTGCTCGATGTTGGCTGGAATCTTAGGGCTTCCTCCCGTTTTGTAGTCAACAATCCGCAGGGTACTTTCTTTAGCATCCATACGGTCGATTGTCCCACCCAGGCGGAGAGTGAACGGCCCTTGTCCTGTCTGTATGGTTATCTCTTCTGAAACCTCCTTTTCCATGGCGACCATTTCAAAAGGAGTATATTGAAGGTCGTTGCGGAGCAATTGTTTCAGATAGGAAACAATTACTTTGGAGTTGATAAGCTGTATGCCGTTATATTCGGGCTTTTCTTCGGGAGCGACCTTGAATAATTCTTCCTTGAAGGCTTGGTCGACATAGCTTTGCAACTTTACTTCATTACGTAATAAGCGTTCAATATCTTCTTTCTGTATCATTTTTCCATTAGCAGTCAGATCGGTGTATGCCAATTGGGCAGAGAGATGGAAAATGGTTCCAAACAAAGCTGAATCAATTTCTGCACTGACTTCATCCGGTGTTTTTAATCTCGCTACGTAGCGGTAATAGAATCTCAATCGGCAATCAAGATAAGCATTGAGGGCGGAAGGGGAGAGAATTACCGATGAAGGATTAGTGCTATCGTAAGTACGATAAATTCGTCTTAGTACTTCAGGTGTTTTCTCTATCTGTATCTTTTGGATGCTTTGCGGAGATTGTCCGGCTTCCAGATACTCACGAGTGATATCATGCGGACCTTCCACGAGTAATTGCAGCATGAAGCGGGACTCTTCTCCACGGTTGAGACCGTCCGAGGAAGTATTGTAGAGCAGAGTGATATTTTCTGCCCGCTGTATCAGGCGATAGAAGTAGTAGGCATACACTGCATTCTTATGTTCGATAGTGGTCATGCCAAAAGCTTTCCGGAGGTTATAGGGAATAAAAGAAGATTCTCCTCCGGATTTGGGGAGTTGTCCTTCGTTGAGAGATAATATGATGAGATTCCGGAAGTCCAGATTACGTGTTTCCAGTACTCCCATAACTTGCATTCCGATAGCGGGTTCTCCGTGGAAAGGGATATTGGACGCTGTCAATACTTTGGTAATCAGTCGTTTCAGGGTGTCGGTGCGTATACTTAGTTCTCCGCTTTCAATCAAACTGTAGAGACGGTTGATTTTGGTATGGCTTTGAAAGAGGGATTCTCTATAAAGTTGATTAAAAATATCATTGTATTCCCCTTCTTTGCGATAAATGGTTGAAATATCTTTGATTAATTCAATCAGATAATCGCATAGCTCTTTAATGCCATTACGGGGAGTGAAGAGGGTAGCTAGGAAATCATCTTGCTTCAGTTCCGATGGAAGTGGATAGAAGCGGTTTGTTTTGGTTAGTTCGCGTTCCAGTGGACCGGCATGGGATGAGATTTGCTGGGTATAGGGATGTTTCAATATGGCTGATACCGCCTCGTAAGTGAATCGGCCGGTATCGGAGCGGTAACCGTTGGTTTGTAGCTCCATAGCGGCATTGATAAAACTGTAAACAGGAGTTTGAGCCAATGGGAATCCCATGGTGATATTGACATTCTTCACTTCCTGCGGAATGGAATGAAGTACAGGAAGCAGCAGGGCTTCATTACAAAGTACTACGGCATTTTCTTTTTCCTTTTCTTCAGCGATTTGTGAATGATTGTCCGTAATCATTTTGATCCATTCGGGGAGGAAACGGGCTTGTGCATTCTCGGTGGAAGCGGAAATATAACGTATTTTTTTCGGTTCTTTGAAGGTATCGAAAAAGCTTTCCGGGAGTTCGTTCGGAAATTCCCCCAGATTACGTTTCAGAAATTCTCCGGCTTCATGTTTTCTGATTTGTTGGGTGTAGAAAATATCGTAGTCCCAATAAAAGAGTGCTTTGCCTGCATCTTTCAGTTTTCTGAAAAATTCGTTTTCTACTTTGTTCAGTACATTGAAACCGACAAATATGTATTTGTCGTATTTGAGTTGATCGGTATCGAGTTGCTCAATCACATTCCGGTAGAGCATACCTTCGTATGCGATGCCTAGCTCTGTCAGGTTTTCCCGGTAATGATGGTAGATAGTGCCTAGTTTGTCCCAAAGGGAAATAAATTTCTCTTTGAGTTCGGTTCGTCTTTCAATGGAGAAATTCTGAAAAAACTGTTGAATGGCTTCTTCCTGTTCTTTATCAAGGAATTCATAGTCGTCCATCAGGTTTTTCAGATCTTGCAGATTACTAAATAGTTTGTCGGCATCAACCATATTCTTATCCACATCATCAAAATCACTAATCAACAACTCTCCCCAGAAGTAGAAATCATCCAATGTTTCCTGACTCTGTGTTTCCTCTTTGAATACTTTATAAAGCTCACAAACCAATCGAATAGGGTCACCGCTTTTTTGTACTGATAGTTTCTGAAACAGGTCGCTGATACTCATGGCGGCTGGTGACCAGATCGGTTGATCGGATTCTCCTGCCAAATATTCATTGAAAAACAAGTTAGCACGTTTATTGGGGAAAATGAGTGCTGTACGTGACAGGTCATTTCCTATTTTGGCATATAAATCGTGAGCGACTAGTTGGAGAAATGATTGCATATTGATTAAGTTTTTTCTAATTCATATATTTATTGTGCCCGGAACATAACTGGAACGGTGAAATAAACGGCTACTTTAGTACCATCTTCCAGTTCTCCCGGCTTCCATTTGGGCATTTGGTTGATGATGCGCAATGCTTCTTTATCCAAGTAAGGATCTACGCTGCGTACAACTTTGGGGTTGACTACATTTCCTTCCTTATCAACAACAAACCGGATAATAACACGTCCCTGTGGTCCCATCTCTCCTTGAGCGACTGTCGGATACTTTATTTTTTTTCCAAGGAATTGTATTAATGCTTGTTGACCTCCCGGGAATTCCGGCATAACCGGAGCTACTTCCAGTGTATCACTAGCCGACAGTGAAGTATTTGATATATCGGGGGCAACAAATCCAACTACTACAGGTGGTTCTTCACAAATATCTCCTTCTAGCACATCATCGGGTGTTGGCGCTGGTGGCGGGGGAGGTGGTGCATCTTTTATGGAGGCAATGATGGTGTCTTCTGCCGGAGTGGGGACAGGCTCTCCCATAATGAGATTTTCATAGGAAGTTGTATCACTAGACACTTCTTTATTCATTCCTTTATTAGCCGAATTAGTGCATGAAGTCATTGGAGTCATGGCTATCAGCCCTGCAGATATGCCTAATACTGTGATTGCTTTTCCCGCTATCTGTTTTCGTTCAAGCTGCTGCTCCAAATAACGAACTTCCGCTTCGCATTTGGGACAAGTGCCCAAACAGTCTCCCTGATACTGACATTCAGAGGTGATGAATTCAATATCATTCGCTTCAGCTATCTGCCGACGAATCTCTTTTAAAATTTTGCAAGTTTGTTTTCCTCGTACCATGTCATTAATCATTAGGGGTTTTATAAGTGAACCGGTCGAACTGGGTAATTCCCATTTCTTTCAGAAGTTCTATGCTTTGGTCAATATCCTTCTCCGTATTATAGGAGGGGATGAGTGGTGTCCGAATAACGATTTGCTTGGTTTTGTCTTGCCCGATTAAATACCGTAAATTACCTAAGACGTTTTCATTATTCTTTCCGGTATATCGCTGATAGATGTCATTATTCATATCTTTGATGTCGATTATGTAATTATCTATAATAGAAATCAGTTCTTCTACATTCTGTTGCGGAACATTGAGAGAGGTTTCGACAGTGATTCTCCATTCCGGGCCACAGAGTTGGCGGAATTGCCTGATAAATTCGCTTTGTAATAAAGGTTCTCCACCTCCAAATGTGACTCCGCCGCAACTCGCCAAAAAGTAAAGTTCATCTTTGCGTACTTCCTCGTAGAGCTGGTTACAATTATAGCTCTCCCAAACACCGTTAGGCTGCAAAGATGTCGGGTTGAGACAGTATTTGCAACGCAATGGGCAGCCGTGAAATGCAACTAGTGTTGTAACTCCTTCACCGTCAATTGTTAGTCGATGGCGGGCGATGCCGATGAGGGGAACTGCTTTCATACTTTTTCTATTTTTTCTTCATCCACATACCACAAGTAACCGGTGATATTCTTATATCCCATCTTGGTAAGTAGCTGCATGTAGCCTTTTACCTGTTTATTATATTTAGGGTTTTCCTTACCAAATTTGAAATCAACTACAACAACCTGGTTGTCTTTCATCATTACGCGGTCCGGGCGACGGGTTTGCAGCACTCCTTTTTCTTTATAGATAATGGCACACTCATTAAATAATGTCCACTTCCCGGAATACCAATCTTGAATTTCAGGAGAAGAAAAAGCTTTCGTTGCAACTTCGCGGGCTACTTTTTCTTTCTCATCATTTCTGATCACTCCTTCAAAAATAAGTCGTTCGATGGCCGGATCTATATCTTCTGCTGTTTCGATAACAGAAAACAGGGTGTGTAACATACGCCCGCGGTTGATAAAGCGGTCGTCCGAGTCTTCTTCCTCAATTCCCTGGATGAAGTCCGCTGAACGGTTGGACTGACGAAACTCAATATCATGGCGCATGGATTCCATCCGGATAGGGAGCTTTTCCGGTTTCTGGGTTAGCTTGTTGGTCGATGTCTTTGTTCTTTCTTTTTCTGACGGACATAGTTGTCCTTGTTCGTAACAGTCTTCTTCCCAATCAATACCTTCTTCCTTAGCTACGATTGGGAGAGTGTTTGCCAACAGTTCGGACATGGTACCTTTTTGATTTTTTCTGCTCCAGATAATAAGGTTTTTTCCTGCACGGGTAAAAGCAACGTATAACAGATTGAGGTTATCTACCCAAAGTTGGAGACGCTCTTGCAGGTAGTCGTTTCCATAAATAGATTCTGCCATTTGGGTGGAGTAGTTGATAGGGAGAATATCCAACGCGTCGAATGGTGCTGCTTGCGGGGTACACCATACAAGTTGGTTATTGGTCTCATTCTCCAGTTTCCAGTCGCAGAAAGGGAGGAGCACGGTATGGAATTCCAATCCTTTGGATTTGTGTATGGAGAAAATCCGGATTCCTTCTACTTCTCCGCTTGGAATTGTTTTACTGCATAACGTTTCATTCCAATACCGGATGAATCCGTCGAGTTCGGAAGAGTTACTTTGTAGATAGTCAGTGACAGCATCGAAGAATGCGAATAAGTAGGCATCCTGGTCTTTGATAAGATTCATCTCGAATATACTGAAAAGCTCTTCCAATAGCTCATAGAGAGGCATTAGCCTTAATTCTTTTATCTTTTCAAGAAAAGCGGCGGGAAGATAATTCTCGGCAGGGAGGAGTAGGAGGGTATTCCAATCCAATCCTTTTTGTAAAACTTCGTTTTGATAGGCTATGGCCAGCTGGGCACGTGCTATTTTATTGTTTTCGTCGGAAAGAAATCGCAAGGCGCCCAGCATCATACAAATGGCAAGAGAGGCGTCAAGGCGAAAGGCTTCGTCTGATACCACTTTGTAGTGTAGCTCCTTATCAAAGTAATCGGCAATACGGGGAATACTTTTATTTTTTCGTACTAAGATGGCGATGTCATTAAGCTGTACTCCGGAGGCGAGGAGGTTTTCCACTTCTGCTCCCAGGCTAATAAGTGTCTGCTCGGTATAGTCATGTTCTTCGTCGGGTTCGAGAAAAGAGACTTTAACGTATCCTTTTTCTGTACTTCGGGGAGATTCCTGCACAACGTCGGCATAGGCTTTCTGCAAATCCTCACAATCTTTGCCTAATTGCTGTTTATACACTCCGTTCAGATAGTTGGCAGCAGCTGTGAAGATTCGATTGTTAAACCGGATGACATTCGTTTCACTTCTCCGATTGGTGGCTAACGTCTTGACGCGGATCGGGAAATGCTCGATGTGGTCATTCAGGCTGTTGAGAATTCCCCAATCACCATTCCGCCAACGATAAATGGACTGTTTGACGTCTCCTACAATCAAACTGTCTGCTCCTTGAGACAGCCCTTCGAGCAAAAGCAGTTTGAAGTTGCCCCATTGCATTCGGCTGGTATCCTGAAACTCGTCTATCATGACATTATGGATATTTGTCCCTATCTTTTCGAATACAAAAGAGGAGTCACCGTCTTTCACCAGTTGGTGAAGCAGGGCGTTCGTGTCTGACAACAGAAAACGGTTGTTGTCGTGGTTCAACTGACGTACTTCTTCGTCGATATTGGCGAGAAGTTGCACTTTATTGAGATGTTGCAAGGATAACCGGCAACTATTCAGTAACAAATTATTCTTGGGACGCAACTTTTCAGCATCTTCCAGAATTTGTATAAGGCTGGAATTAGCCAGGTTGATGATATCCGCATAACGGGGAGAAGTCTTGGTTGCCCAATTTTTGGCATCTTCCAGACATTTCTCTACTGTGGCATTACGGATATCATTGCTTAAAACGCCATTATTCAGTTTACGGAAATAACTTCCGATTCCCCGTGAACCGTTTTTCAGATCATCAGCAGTTAATGCGTGACCATCCAGTTCTCCTTCGAATTGGTCGTAGAATCCTTTCATTTGCTCCAGTATTTCCGTTTCCAGAGCTTTCAGTTGTTTGCGGTATTCTTTGATGGTGTTCGGATTACGCAGTCGTTGCCGAAGTCCTTCTCCTTTTTCAATATAGCCTTCATCGAAAATATTGCGTCCGAAACTTTTAACTTCGTCTGATACATTCCATCGTTTATCATCGGCAATTCGTTCGTTGATATAGTCTAATAACCATGCGAGGACAGGGGAAGTGGGACCTAACTTCTCGATCATACTATCTACGGCGTCACTAAGAACTTCGGTATTGTTTAACTCGATATTCAGATTCGGGCTAAGTTCCAGTTCCCGTGCGAGATTACGCATGACAGATTGGAAAAATGAGTCAATAGTCTCTACCCTGAACCGGCTGTAATCATGCAGCATATAGTTAAGGGCGACACCTGCCGCTTCCCGTATCTCCTGTTCGGTTTTTCCAGTCTCTTCTTTGATACGGTTGAGATAGGCTTCCGAATCTTTATCACCTATCTGTATGCCGAAAAGCTGACTAAGAATACGTTCCTTCATTTCTGCTGTTGCCTTATTGGTAAAGGTTACAGCGAGAATTTGCCGGTAGGCACGGGGATTGAAAATTAATAGTTTGATGTATTCCACGGCCAGGGTAAATGTTTTACCCGAACCTGCAGAGGCTTTATAGACTAAAAGTTCACTCATGTTTTTGTTTAAGGGATATATTCGATTTTAGCAACGATTACTCGTATCTCTTCCGGTTCTTTCCCGGCTTTTACTAATGCCTGATGGAAGTTTTTAGGGAAGAACATGAAGAATGTGTCCGGAGTGGAATCTACATATTTTATTTTCTTGGCTTTGTAGAAAGTAACATCCGGTTTATATTCGGTGATAGGCTCCGCATATTCGGCTGAAGTAATTCCGAAACGTTCGGTACCTTTTACTACATATTGCAGATCGATGCCGTGGCGGTGTGCTTCAATTTTACGTTTACTGACATCTTGTGTTGTTGCATCCTGTACATTGATGTAGCAGTGTTCACCATCTACTTCGTATCGTCCGGCAGGCATATTTACGAGGTCGTGGGTAGCTAGCCATTGGAAAGTCTTGTCCCACACTTTCTTGTTCTTGTGATATTGTGAGGCAAACTCCTGATAATCGGTTGTCTTATGAGGCATTGCTTTCAGCCCGTTCGCCCATTCTTGCTTCTGTGTCCATTGGCGGGCTTGTTTAAGAGTCCAGTTGTCAGCAGATTCTTGTGAATATACATTTTCTGTGAAGAAGAAAAGAAAAAGTCCGATAAACAGGCTTGAACTACTAAATACGAAGTTTGATTTCATGATTGTTCGAAAAAATTAGGTCCGAAAATAAGTATGAATAAAGGTAGATAGTCTTTTAAAGCTACTCGTAATAGCTTTAAAGCTTGTCCAATTCTGTAATTAATCGTTTGTGGAGATACATTCAGTTTCTCGGCAATTTCTTTATGCGTCAGATGTTGATTACGGTTCATCTCGTAGGCTTCGAGATATTCTTTCGGAAGTCTTTTTAATGCTTCTTCATATAGACGGAAAAGCTCATCACTCAAATAGAAGTCCGGGTTATTGAGCTCACTATCATATTTATCTACGATTTCCTGATGTACTTTTCGTTTAATCTCAAAATGGGAAAGACGGTTGAGGGCTTTGTTCTTGACAATCGTAAAAAGAAGAGTTTTGAGTGTCAGATCTTCCATCAGAGTACAACGGTTTTCCCACAGCCACATCATTGTTTCCTGCACAATCTCCTCTATTTCTTCCTGCTCACTTACGTATTGAGAACAAAAAGCACATAGCCTACGGAAATAATGTCTGTAGACGACGTCAAAAACTTTTTCTTCTCCTGCTTTTAGGGCAGTAATAACGGACTTATTATTATTAATATCCAAATATATCGGAGATTGTGACATTCTCTTTTAATTTATGTAAGACAAAAATAATGAAAGAAGTAGATAAATGAAATAAAAATGCGAGAAAAAATATTTTTTTCTTTTTTCGTTTAGTATATTTGTACTCACAACTGTATTACTACAAAGGTTTTATAGTTTTTTTATTGTAAAAAGGTTAAATGAGCATGGATGAAACTATCTTGTTGAATTATCTGCAGGGTGAATGTAATGATGAAGAAGCTGCCCGGGTGGAAACTTGGTGCGAGGAAGAACCGGGGAATCGGAAAACTTTAGAGCAACTTTATTATACTCTTTTTGTAGGTGAACGTATAGCGGTGATGAATGCTGTAGATACAGAGGCGTCATTAGATAAATTTAAGTCGGCTATCAGAGAAAAGGAGAGAAATACTAAACAGAAAAATATCTCAATCCGTTGGGGGCGTTATGCTACTGTGGCTGCTGCTTTTCTTACCGGACTTGTTTTTGCCGGTGGAATTGCCTGGGGATTACTTTCCAATAAACTTTCAGATTATGAGGTGATAACTGCTGCCGGACAGAGAGCACAGACTGTACTGCCGGATGGTAGTAGGGTATGGCTGAATGCATCTTCTAAATTAGTTTATCATAATTCTTTCTGGAGTTCGGATCGCCAAATCGATTTGTCGGGTGAAGCTTATTTCGAGGTTTCCCATGATAAACATGCTCCATTTATCGTGAACAGTAAACAAATCAAGACTTGTGTGCTTGGTACGAAATTTAATGTGCGTGCGCGTGAAGAAGAGAATAGGGTAGTGACTACCTTGCTTCAAGGTTTGGTGCGGGTGGATTCTCCACGAACGGAAGAGAATGGCTATTTACTGAAACCGGGACAGACATTGAATGTGAATACGGATACTTATCAGGCAGAGTTGATTGAATATAACCAGCCTACGGATGTGCTCCTGTGGATGAAAGGTAAGTTGGAATTCAAACAACATTCTTTATTGGAAATAACCAATATTATGGAGAAGTTGTATGATATTAAATTTATCTATAAGGATGATGCTTTGAAATCAGAACGGTTTACCGGTGAATTCTCTACTGATAGCACTGCTGATGAAATATTGAATGTTTTGATGCATACAAATCATTTTTCTTATAAGAAAGACGGACGGATTATTCGGGTGATGAAGAAATAAGAGATAGAAAATGCAACCGAATTGATAACATTGGATCCTGTTTCAAAGAAATCAGACGGATTATATCGTCGGTTTGTCAATTCTCCCCATCTGAATAATCCTGAACTTGTACCATAGCGGTTTTGCATATCCGGCATAATATATGCTTTAGAAAAAGTAGTAATCAAAAAAAATAATACCTACTACCTTTCCTGACAGTGAATTCATAAAGTTGGCATCCTTTACAGCTGTCAACTCATCACCTTTTACTTCTTGCACATTATAGCTTAATGCTTTAGTTGCTCGCTTGATACCCAATGCAGTAACAACTACTTCGTCCAATACTTGTGTATCTTCTCCTAGGGTAACTTTCAAGGGTTGTGCGTTGGCAAGTGTGATTGTTTGGGAGATTTTTTTCATATACTTTCTCTAAATTCTATTCTTGTTAGATAAATAGATTAGATGTTCTATTCTTAATATGTCAGGCAAAATATAATTGAGCAAATTCAATGAATGAGAGAAAAAAGTTTGTAAGATTGCGTATGGATATGCAGTAATTAACTTGTTTTTATTCATATATGTGGTATGAATATTCGATAAAAAACGATTGTTCAGGAATGTTCCACACCGAGAAACGAAGTGATTCTCGGTGTGGAACATTGTTATTCTTTAAATGGAACCTGACAAATCATTTAAAGAATAACAATAACTTGTTTTTTTATAGTTATTTTCTTCTAGTTAGTGTCGATAACACAAAGAATGGGATTTTTCTATTTGATTAATATTAGACATTATTCTATCACTATATAGGTGATAAAAAGAATGAATTGCAATAATATCAAACTTTTTCATTTAAATTACGCTTGGCTAAAGTAGAAATCTCTGTGTTTTTCCAAACCACCCCTGATAACGAATGCATATTCTAAATTATAGGTAATCTAAATATGCGTTTTTTAATATTATACTCACTTCTATTCTATATCAATTATTGGTTCATTTTTCATTGTATAATACGTCGTACCAATCTAATTTTTTCAAAGGCATCTTCAGTTTCTCTAGCATATTTAAAAATATACGTTTGCGGGCTTAATCTTGGATTACCCCATTTCTGAATAATATCCCCCATTTCAGGAGTAATAATTGCATGTATCTCTTTGTTATGTTTGGTAGTCCGAGATGTCTTTTAGAGCGTACAAAGCACTGCACAAAGTCATATCATTCATCTTCCTTCCTAACCTGACGCTTAATGTTTCAATACTAAATTCTCCTTTTTGTATCAGTTCGTTAACTTGTTGCTTAATAGTTGAAAAACTCTTTTTTGCTCTTCTGGTATTTAATATGGTTAAAACCGAAATTTCATCTTTTGAATATTTGAACATAAAATGAATATTTATATCTATACAATAGGTAAAGCATACATATATTGTATGCAAAATGTATGTAAATGTAATAAATCAACCTGATTTTAATAAGTGTATAAGGATCTATTTATCAAATGTTTAAGTATTTATTTTTCAATTAGGAATTTGATCTTACTATTTTTTTTCTAAAAAAATCTTATCTTCGTTTAGTAAGGTTACAACATAAAATGTATTACTATTGAATAAGCGCTTATGGAATTTATTTTAAGTATAACCTTTAAATTTATTAATTATGAGAAACAGAGATACATGAAACCTTTGTGTGAAAACGGTAATCTCATTTACTGCCTCTAATTACAAATTCTCTAAAAACTATTTCTAATTAAAAAGAATAAGATGAAAGAAATTATAAAACACAAGTTTTCATACTTGTTATTCTTCCTTTTGTTGGTTTCGTGTTTTGCTTCAGCTTATGGGCAAGAACGAACGATCACTCTTAATCTATCGAAAGTACCCTTGAGCACTGCTTTGAAAGAAATTGAGAAACAAACTTCAATGTCAGTAGTCTATAACACAAATGATGTCGATATAAATCGTGTCATATCTATCAAGGTAACAAAAGAATCTTTGAATAATGTAATGAATCAGTTATTCAGAGGAGTTAATGTCAGTTTTTCAATAGTAGATAATCATATTGTACTTTCTGCGAAGAGTAATAAAGAAGAGCAGCAGAAAAAAACACCTATTACTGCAAGTGGTACTGTTACTGATTCAAAAGGAGAACCATTGATTGGAGTTAGTATTTTGGTAAAAGGAACTTCAAATGGTACTATCACTGATATGGATGGAAATTTCAAAATACAAGCAGCTAAAGGTGATGTACTTGAAGTATCCTATATCGGTTATGCCTCCCAAGCAATCACGCTTACTAGTGCACAACCCTTGAAGGTTATTTTAGGAGAAGATACGCAGGTGTTGGACGAAGTAGTCGTTACTGCATTAGGTATTAAGCGCGCAACTAAAGCATTAAGCTATAATGTGCAAGAAGTAAAAGGTGATGAATTGACAACTGTAAAAAGTGCCAATTTTATGAACTCACTGGCTGGAAAGGTGGCTGGTGTTAATATCAATGCATCTTCATCCGGTGTTGGAGGGGCTACACGTGTAGTTATGCGTGGTACCAAATCTATATCTTCAGACAATAATGCTTTATATGTAATTGATGGTGTTCCTATTTTCAATACAAATAAAGGTGACACTAACGGACAATATTCAGCCCAACCGAGAGGAGAGGGCATATCTGATATCAATCCGGAAGATATTGAAAGCATGTCTGTATTAAGTGGACCTGCTGCTGCGGCCTTGTATGGCTCTAATGCAGCATCTGGTGTAATTTTAATTACTACAAAGAAGGGAAAAGAAGGTAAGGCACGAATTATTATTTCTAATAATTCTACTTTTTCCAATCCTTTTATAATGCCTGAATTCCAAAATTCTTATATAAACCGCGCAGGTTCCTTTGCTTCATGGGGAGATAAAGCGTCTTCTCTTTTCGGAACTTATGAGCCAAAAGATTTTTTCAATACTGGTACTAATATCCAGAATAACGTTTCTTTATCTGTTGGTAATGAAAAGAATCAAACTTATCTGTCTGTAGGTACTACTAATGCAACTGGTATCATTCAAAATAGCAAATATGACCGTTACAATTTTACCTTCAGAAATACAACAAAATTCCTGAAAGATAAAATGACATTAGATGTGGGTTTTAGCTATATTATCCAAGAAGATCTTAATCTAATGGCACAAGGTGAATATTTCAATCCACTACCAGCCGTATATCTGTTCCCGCGTGGCGAAAACTTTGAAGCTGTGAGGATGTACAAAACATATGACACAACTCGTAAGATAGATGTACAGAACTGGGGATGGGGTGATCCTGGATACAGTATGAAAAATAATCCATATTGGGTGGCTAATGAGATGAACCATGGCATGAAAAAACAACGTTACATGGCTAATGCTAGTTTAAAATATGAAATTTTGGATTGGCTTGATGTAACAGGGCGCGTTCGCATTGATAATGCAACCAATGATTATTCAGATAAAAGAAATGCTTCTACTGATCTTTACTTTACTAATAGTTCTATTTATGGATTCTATAAGTACTATAAAGCTGACGATAGACAGGCTTATGCAGATGTGATGGCTAATATTAATAAACGCTTTGGTGACTTAAGTTTAAGTGCTAATATTGGCGGTAGTTTTACTCAAACTTATTATGACGAAAGAGGATTCCAAGGTGGTTTGAAAGATATGTCTAATGTTTTTAGTCTATATAATATGACTACAACTTTGGATAAAGATACTTATCCTATAGAAAGTGGATACAAACAACGTACCAACTCTATTTTTGCTAGTGCAGAAATTGGTTGGAAGAGTATGTTGTATATGACTTTAACCGGACGTAATGATTGGGATTCAGCATTGATTAATACAGAACAATCATCTTTCTTTTATCCATCAATAGGGCTTTCAGGAGTTATTTCCGAAATGGTAAAATTACCCAAAGCTATTACTTATTTGAAAGTACGCGGCTCATTTGCTTCAGTAGGTGCTCCTATTCCTAAGAATCTTTCTTCCAACAAAACGTATGAGTGGGACCCTGCGACTAGTCAATGGAAATTACAAACTTATCGTCCTTTGCCTAAACTTTATCCTGAACGTACTAATTCTTGGGAAGCTGGTTTGAATGCCAAATTCTTTAATAATAGTTTAAGTTTGGAAGTTACCTGGTATAAGGCTAATACTCGCAAACAAACATTCCAAGTTCCTTTATCAGGAACCGCTGTATATGCGACTATGTATGCGCAGTCTGGTAATATTGAGAATAAAGGTATGGAATTTTCTTTAGGGTACAATAAATCATGGGGAGATTTCTCGTGGAATTCCAATTTGACTTTTAGTTTTAATAAAAATAAGATTGTAGAACTCTTGGATGATGCAGTGGATGATGAAGGTAATCACTATAGTTTGAGTGAGATAGATAAAGGTGGCATTGGATCGGCTAAAGTTATTCTTCGTAAAGGAGGAAGCATGGGAGACATGTATGTCACTAATCGTTTGAAACGTGATAATGAAGGAAATGTATATATTGATAAAGCGAGCCAGAATGTGAAGAAAGAGGATATAAAGAATTCGGATGAATTTATTCATATTGGCTCTGTATTGCCTAAGAGCAATTTAGGCTTTAGAAATGACTTCTCTTATAAAGGCATTAGCTTGGGATTCATGCTTGCTGCCCGCTTTGGAGGTATTGTTATCTCACCAACACAAGCTGTAATGGATCAGTTCGGAGTATCTAAGGTCACAGCTTTAGCACGTGATAATGAAGGTGTTCCTGTAAATAATGGAAAAGTGGATCCCCAGACTTATTATACAGAAGTGGGTGGAATAAGTGGATTGATGTCTAACTATGTATATAGTGCTACTAATGTTCGTTTACAAGAGTTATCGGTGGGCTACTCACTTCCAGCCAAATGGTTTAATAACAAATGTAATCTTAGTTTGTCAATAACAGGTCACAACTTGTGGATGATTTATAATAAAGCACCATTTGATCCGGAAGCTACCGCTTCTACTGGTACTTATTATCAAGGTGTTGATTACTTTATGCAACCAAGTTTGAGAAGTTGGGGATTTAATGTAAAAATACAGTTTTAACGATAAAAGAATAACCAAATGAAAATATATAAATTCATAACGCAGATTTCTATTGCAGGCTGTATGCTTGTTGGAACTCCAATGTTACAAGGATGCATGGATAATAGCTTGAATGATCCGCTGGGAAAAGTTTCGGAAGAAGAACTTGGACGAGATGGATTTGCTGCCAATGCTTTCTTCTTGACTTTATGTGATTATGCATATCCCATAGCTACTGAAAACATTTATAATACCAATGAATCCTTGATTGGTGACTGCTATGGACGTTATCAAGTAATGGCAACAGATAAGTTTAAAGGGGCAAATTTTGCTACATATAACGCACCCGAGAACTGGTTAAACTGGCAGTTTGCAGATGATAATGTAATGGTATTGACGTATGGGGCATGGAATAAAATAAAGAATGTAACCCAAGGAACAGGAGTTAACTTTGCATGGGCACAGATTTTGAGAATTGCGACAATGCATCGTATGCTTGATATGTATGGGGCACTTCCTTATTCCCAAATTTCAAGTGATAAACTTTCGGCTCCTTACGATACAATGGAGGAAGCATATCATGCTATGTTTACTGATCTGACTGATGCTATTAATGTAATGACTGTTTATGTGACCGAAAATCCAAACAACAGAACGATGGCTAAGTATGATAAAGTTTATGACGGTGACTTTGAGAAATGGGTGAAATTTGCAAATTCACTGAAACTACGTATGGCCATTCGTATTCGTTTTGCAGATCGTGAATATGCTAGACAGATGGCGGAGGAAGCTATTAACCATTCTATTGGGGTAATTACTTCTAATGAAGATAACGCAACTTCTTTAGGTACTAAAAATCAATTGTATACGGTATTGGTACAATGGCCCGATCAATGTGTCTCTGCGGATATTACGTCCTATATGAAAGGGTATAACGATCCGCGTATGTCGAAATATTTTAAAAAGAAAACGAGCGATAAAGGAGATGATGATTATGTGGGGATGCGTGCAGGCTTGTCTTATGGTAATGATATTACCGGACCGACTTTCTCTAGAATAAATGTTGGAGAGATGGATCGTACTTTATGGATGAGTGCAGCTGAAACAGCTTTTAATAAAGCTGAAGCGGCAATGTTAGGATGGGATGTAAAAGGAGAAACGGTGAAAGATTTGTATGAATCAGCTATCAGACTTTCTTTTGCACAATGGGGAGTATCGGATGGTATTGACCAATACCTGAATGATGAATCAAGTACTCAGGCTGATTATGTAGATCCTAATGAGAATAAGGGGAATGAAAGTGCTATTAGCTCTATAACTATCAAATGGAAAGATGATGCTGGTGAGGAAGAAAAACTGGAAAGATTAATAACCCAAAAATGGATTGCAATGTGGCCTTTGGGACAAGAAGCATGGAGTGAGTATCGTCGTACTGGGTATCCGCGTTTTTTCCCGTTATTGAATGGAAATGTAACCAATCTTCCTTCTGCTAATCGTATTCCGTTCCCACCATCGGAATATATTCGTAATGCTGCTAATGTAAATGCTGCTGTAAGTAAATTGGGTGGTGCTGATAATTATCAGACTAAGGTTTGGTGGCAGCGTAGGGATAAGTGAATAATAGTATAATCTATATTAATGTAAATAGTATGAGAAAGATATTCTATTTTATAATGTTGTTATTTGGCATAACGGTTGCGCATACAGCGTGTGATGATTGGACAGACATGGAACCAAAATTCCAGGAAGATATGACTCAGTCGTCACTTCCGGAAGAATACTATGCCCAGCTTCGCGCTTATAAAAAAACAGATCATCCGGTTGCTTTTGGATGGTTTGGTAATTGGACAGGAAATGGAGCTACCTTAGAAAAATGTTTAGCTGGACTTCCTGATAGTGTAGATTTTGTTTCTATTTGGGGTAACTGGAGACATTTGACAGAAGCGCAAACAAAAGATTTGCGTTATGTACAAAATGTAAAAGGTACTAAAGCTTTGATGTGTTTTATTGTTCAAAATATCGGTGACCAATTGACTCCCGAGGAATACAAAGATAATTATCTGGATTTTTGGGGATGGAATGAAAATAAGGAAGAAGCTATAAAGAAATATGCCCATGCAATATGTGATAGTATTGATAAATATGGATATGATGGCTTTGATATTGACTATGAGCCTAATTTTGGTCATCGAGGTAACATGAGTGGAAGTGATGAGAATATGTTGTTGTTCATTCAGACCTTGGGAGAAAGAATCGGACCAAAATCGGGTACAGACAGGCTATTAGTAATTGACGGTGAGCCACAAAGTATTGTATCGGAGTCAGGTCCTTATTTTAATTATTTTATAGTGCAGGCTTATGATTCTCCAGGAGATAATACTGGACGTGACCATTTGGATAGCCGTTTAAACTCTACAATAAGAAACTTCGATGGGCATTTGACTGCAGAAGAAGTTGCTAAGAAATATATTGTAACTGAAAATTTTGAAAAATGGGCTTTGTCTGGTGGTGCTGATTTCACAGATCGATATGGAAATAAAATGAAGTCTTTGGAAGGTATGGCACGTTGGACGCCTATTATTGACGGGAAAAAATGTGTAAAAGGAGGGGTCGGAACTTATCATATGGAGTATGAATATACAATTGATGGTACAGAAGAATCTTATCCTTATTTGCGTAATGCTATCCGCATTATGAATCCACCGGTAAAATAATAAATTTAAAGATATAATAATTATGAGATATCTGGTAAAAAATAAAAATACAATAATGTTCGCCTTTGCCATATTGCTTTGTGCAATTATAGCAAGTTGTGAAGATGCAAAGTATGATACTATCGGCAGTAGAATTTATTTAGCTGAATCCAGTAGTTTGTCTTATGAATCTAAAAAAGTAACAGTAGCTGAAGAGGGTAGTGTTGTCACTGTGACTCCTCGGTCGGGACAAATTGCAACAGAAGATATAGAAGTTACTTTGGGACTAAGTCCGAAATCGTTGGAAGTATATAATACAAAAAGTGGTACGAACTATAAATCTATGCCGGAAGGTTCATATTCTTTTGATCAAAAGACAGTGGTTATAAAAAAAGGAGAATTAGTGGCTCCTACTGTTAAAGTAACAATTGATCCGTTGACAAAGGAAATGCTTGATTCTGGTGATAAATTTGCACTACCGGTTGCTATTACTGCTGTATCAGGTGGGCAACAAACTTTGGAAGGTGCAGATGTGATGATTTATATCATGGATCAGGTTATTATAACCTCTGCACCAGTGTTGACGGGTACAAAACCAATTACTATGGAAATGCGTCAGGATTATACAGTAACTCAATGGTCACTTGAAATGCGTATTAATATGAGCGAACTTGGGGATGGGGTGACTCCTGGAGTTGGTTATCCTGGTCCTCCTAGCTATCAGAATCAAGCAATATTTTCTGCAGGTCCAGGTAATGGTATCGCAGAAGATGGTGAAATTTATATCCGTTTTGGTGATGGCCCGATTCCTGGTAATATTTTGCAGATAAAAACACAAGGTACTCAAGTAAATGCTGCTACTAAGTTTAAAAATAATCAATGGTATCATTTAGCATTTGTTTGTGATGGAGTGAAATTGACTATTTATGTAAATGGAAATATTGATGCAACATTAGATCTTCCAAGAAAACCTTTGCGTCTTGTTAAGAATAGTTTTGGTATATGCAATGGTGATTGGATGGTTACAGATGCTATAGTTAGCGAAGTACGTTTTTGGACTACTGCTATTTCACAGTCGCAGATTCAGAATAATATGTTTGCGATAAATCCGGGTACGGATGGCTTGGAGGCTTATTGGAAATTGAATGAAGGGGCAGGAACCGAGTTTAAAGACGCAACTGGTCATGGAAATAAAGCCACGGCGCCTAATGGAGTTGTCAGATGGGTAGATGGCATTAGATCAGATGGTAAATAATATAATATTCAAATGATGTAATTATGAGATTGAAAAATATAATATGGAAAACAGTAGTGATGTCATTAATGGCATCACCACTGTGCATCTCTTGTGACGATGATGACGAAGTTACTGTAAATTCTAAGTTTTATCTTTCTACGAAAGTTTTTCCGGTAGATTCTTATGAAGCATCGTTGTCAGTGATTTTGAAAGATAATTCAGTGGTCGTAAATGAGTTACAACCTAATTATCGGTTTGTTGCATGTGCCACGGAGAGATTATCGAAAGATGTGAAAATAACAGCCGATAGTGATGATAATCTAGTAAGTGCTTACAATAAAGCTAATGATACGGAATATAACATATTACCTGCTGAAAATTATTCTTTCACCAATAAAACTGTTACTATTGAAAATGGAGAAAGTGTATCTGGAGATTCTATAAAAATAGAGCTGTTAAATGTAGGATCGTTGACTACAGAAGGGGGATATTTGTTGCCAGTTACCATATCTTCTATAGAAGGTAATAACTTAGATGCACTTAGCTCTAACAGAGGAGTAGTTTATGTGAAAATTCAAAATATTCATGTCAATGTAGAGTCCGGGCAACCGGCTGAAGGTACTTTGATTGCCGATCGTTCTGGCTGGACTGTAAAAGTTGCCCCGACGACTCGTGGAGATGCTAAAAATCTAATTGATGGAACAAATTCTGATGTAGCTCGTGATGGAGGAGCAGAATATTGGTTAACTGTGGATATAGGTAAGGTGCAGACATTAACAGGAATAAGAAATAAGTGTTATGCTAGTAGTTATTCACCGACTGCAGTAGAAGTATTTACTTCAGGTGATGGAATAAAATGGAAATCTATCGGAACTGTAACTATTTCAAGAAGTGGCACACAATATATTAAGTTTTCGAAAGCTATTGAAACGCGTTATTTAAAGTATTATGTGAAACAAGGTCCCAATACGGTCAGCCTTACGGAATTTGACCTATATGCGAAATAGTTAATAGGTTATTGAATTTTTTAAGTCCCGCTTTTTCGTTTTTTCGGATAAAGTGGGACTTACTATATAAGTTAATAAATGAAAAAAGAAAAAGATTGATTGTTTAATAGTATCATATTGATTGTATTACTATTATATAATAACTTTTAATAGCAAGAAAAACATGAAATTATCTATTATTCTACGGTTCTGTTTATGGTTTATGGGAATTAGTATGGCGTTTCCGTCTCTTTCTCAAACTATGTTAGTAACTAATGGGAATACAAGTTCTAGGATCATTTTGAAAGAGAATAATCAAATATCGTGGACAGCTGCAAATTTGTTACAAACATTTATTCAAAAAGTAACCAGTTGTAAGCTGCCTGTTGTTATAAGTCAAACTCCTCGAAAAGGAGATATTCTCATTGGTGGTCAATCTTCGGCAGAAGTAACAAAGGACGGATTCTCTATTTCTACTCAAGATGGTATTCTAAAAATATCTGGTAAAGAAAACGGTGTTGTATATGGAGTTGTTACTTTATTAGAGCAATATTTGGGTATCGATTATTGGGGAGAGAATGAATATTCTCTTACCCCTTCAAAAACAGTGAACTTACCCTTAATTAATAAAGTCGAGAATCCGGGCTTTCGTTACCGTCAGACACAATGCTATGCTATTCATGCAGACTCTATTTATAAGTGGTGGAATCGTTTAGAGGAACCGAATGAAGTGTTTGCTGCCGGTTATTGGGTGCATACTTTTGATAAGCTTCTGCCTTCATCCATTTATGGGAAAGAACATCCGGAATATTATTCTTACTTCAAAGGAAAACGCCACCCGGGAAAGGCCAGTCAGTGGTGTTTGAGTAATCCGGAGGTTTTTGAGATTGTTGCTCAACGTGTTGATTCTATTTTCAAAGCAAATCCAGACAAACATATCATGTCTGTAAGTCAGAATGATGGTAATTATACAAATTGTACGTGTGATGCTTGTAAGGCAATTGATGATTATGAAGGAGCATTATCAGGAAGCATCATCACTTTTCTGAATAAGTTGGCTGCCCGTTTCCCGGATAAAGAATTTTCCACATTGGCTTATCTATATACAATGAATCCTCCGAAGCATGTGAAACCTTTGCCAAATGTGAATATTATGTTGTGTGATATTGACTGTGACCGTGAAGTAACTTTGACGGAGAATGCTTCGGGAAAAGAGTTTGTGAAAGCCATGGAAGGATGGTCTAAGATTACCAATAATATTTTCGTGTGGGATTACGGTATTAACTTTGATAATTATCTGGCTCCATTTCCTAATTTCCATATTTTACAGGACAATATCCGTCTTTTCAAAAAGAATCATGCCACCATGCATTTCTCTCAAATAGCAGGGAGCAGGGGAGGAGATTTTGCAGAACTTCGCGCTTATTTAGTGTCAAAGTTAATGTGGAATCCAGAAGTTAATGTAGACTCATTGATGCAACATTTTCTGCATGGATATTATGGGGAAGCAGCGCCATATCTTTATCAGTACATAAAGATAATGGAAGGCGCATTAATCGGTAGTGGACAGAGGTTGTGGATATATGATTCACCCGTATCACATAAATATGGCATGCTAAAGCCTGCTTTGATGCGTCGTTATAATCATTTATTTGATTTGGCTGAAAAGGCTGCTGCAGCAGAACCCGATTTTTTAAAACGAGTTCAACGGGCACGTCTGCCAATTCAGTATTCAGAACTGGAGATTGCACGAACAGAGACAGAAAAAGACTTAGTAGATATCAATAGAAAGTTAGACCTTTTTGAGGAACGCGTGAAAGAGTTTCAAGTTCCTACATTGAATGAACGTTCCAATTCACCGATAGACTATTGCAAATTGTATAGGGAACGTTACATGCCACAGAAAGAAAAAAGTTTGGCTTTGGGTGCAAAAGTTACTTATCTAATTCCTCCTTCGGGAAAATATGCGGCATTAGGAAAAGACGCATTGGTTGACGGTTTGTTTGGTGGAGCAACCTTTGTTGATAGCTGGATTGGTTGGGAAGGAACCGATGGTGCATTCGTTATAGATTTGGGCGAAGCGAAAGAGATACATAGTGTGGAAACAGATTTTCTTCATCAAATAGGGGCCTGGATTCTTTTTCCTCTAAAGGTGGTTTATTCATACGCTGATGACGGTGAACATTATACGCATTGGAAAACGATTGATTTACCGGAAGAACGTACGGGTGAGGTAAAATTCCGTGGAGTCAAGGCTGAATCAGCTGAGTCGATAAAAACTCGTTATGTGAAAGTGGAAGTCACTGGGACGAAAGAATGTCCGACTTGGCATTATGGTGTGGGGCATCCTTCATGGTTCTTTATAGACGAAGTGATAATAAAATAAAAAAAGTAGGGGGGAGACGTTAGTAGTTTCCCCCTTTTAGTTGTATTATATATAGATGGGTCAGAAAAATGTTTTTTTTCATCTATATACTATGATTTATGCAACAGAATAAAACTGCTTCTCAACGAAAAACTATTAACCCGGCTTGCTGGGTACCTACTGCTTATTTTGCAATGGGACTTCCCTTTATTGCTATTAATCTGGTTTCTGTTTTCATGTTTAAGGATCTTGGAATTTCGGATACGCAAATTGCATTCTGGACTTCTCTGATTATGATGCCTTGGACACTGAAATTTTTGTGGAGCCCTTTTCTTGAAATGTATCGGACGAAAAAATTCTTCGTATTGATTACAGAATTATTGAGTGGTGTATTGTTTGGAGTAGTAGCCTTTTCTTTGTTTTTCGATTACTTTTTCGCCATAAGTATCTCTACGATGGCAGTGATTGCTTTTAGTGGAGCAACGCACGATATTGCTTGTGATGGTGTATATATGGCTGAATTGAACAAAGAAGATCAGGCAAAATATATCGGAGTTCAAGGTGCTTTTTATAATGTAGCCAAATTGGTTGCTAATGGAGGATTAGTTGCTATGGCAGGAGCATTGGCAGAGCACTTCGGAGCAATAGAAGGTGCTTCGATAGATGCTAACAAAGGAGCATATTCATCTGCATGGATGATTATTTTCGGCGTAATTGCGGCAATAATGGTACTGATCGGTATTTATCATATAAAAATGTTACCTTCTACACAGGTTCCGTCAACAACAAAGAAAACTGCATCGGAGGTTGGGCACGAATTGGTAGCAGTCATTGCTAACTTCTTTACTAAAAAGCATATTCTTTATTACATCTGTTTTATTATTTTATATCGTTTGGCAGAAGGCTTTATCATGAAAATAGCTCCGCTGTTTTTACGTGCTTCAAGGGATGTAGGCGGCTTAGGACTGTCGTTAACAGAGATCGGCACGCTAAATGGTATCTTTGGTTCCGCTGCTTTCGTTTTAGGCTCATTGTTGGCAGGTATTTATGTTTCTAAGTTCGGATTGAAAAAGACACTATTTACTCTCTGCTGTATTTTTAATCTTCCGTTTGTAGCCTATACCTTTTTGGCAGTTGCACAGCCTACTAATGTATATCTGATCGGAACTTGTATAACAATGGAATATTTTGGTTATGGCTTTGGTTTTGTCGGACTGACGTTGTTTATGATGCAACAGATTGCTCCAGGCAAACATCAAATGTCACATTACGCATTTGCTTCAGGAATCATGAATCTGGGAGTGATGCTTCCGGGAATGGTTAGTGGTTATCTTAGTGACTTATTAGGATATCGTAATTTCTTTATCTATGTGTTAATCGCAACTATTCCAGCTTTTCTGATTACTTATTTCATACCTTTCACGTATGATGACTCAAAAAATAAATAATATAAAATCAACGATTATGAATAAAATTCAAATTCCTTGGGAAGATCGTCCTGTCGGATGTACGGACGTTATGTGGCGTTACTCACAAAATCCAGTTATCGGACGTTATCATATTCCTTCATCTAATAGTATTTTCAATAGTGCTGTTGTTCCTTTTGAGGATGGTTTTGCAGGCGTATTCCGTTGTGATAACAAAGCTGTACAGATGAATATCTTTGCAGGTTTTAGTAAGGACGGAATTCATTGGGATATCAATCATGAACCTATTCAGTTTAAAGCAGGTAACACGGAAATGATTGAGTCGGAATATAAATACGACCCTCGTGTTACATGGATTGAAGACCGTTATTGGGTGACTTGGTGTAATGGTTATCATGGCCCTACGATTGGTATTGCCTATACTTTTGACTTTAAGGAGTTTTTCCAGTGCGAAAATGCTTTCTTGCCTTTCAATCGTAATGGTGTACTTTTCCCGCAGAAGATCGATGGCAAGTATGCGATGTTGAGTCGTCCCAGTGATAATGGACATACTCCGTTTGGCGACATATACATCAGCTATAGCCCGGATATGAAATATTGGGGTGAACACCGCTGTGTAATGAAAGTGACTCCTTTCCCGGAAAGCGCTTGGCAGTGTACGAAGATTGGTGCAGGTTCAGTTCCTTTCCTTACAGATGAAGGCTGGTTGCTGTTCTATCACGGTGTAATCACTACTTGTAATGGTTTCCGTTACGCTATGGGAGCTGCCATATTGGATAAAGATCATCCGGAAAAAGTTCTTTACCGTACACGTGAATATCTGCTTGGTCCGGCTGCTCCTTACGAACTTCAAGGTGACGTTCCTAATGTCGTATTCCCCTGTGCTGCTTTGCAAGATGGTGAACGTGTTGCTGTTTATTATGGTGCGGCAGATACTGTGGTAGGTATGGCCTTCGGATATATAAAAGAGATTATCGATTTTACGAAACGAACGAGTATCATTTAATAAAGATATGAAACGTATTATATTAACTTACACACTTGCTTTTTCCCTTCTTTCCGCCTATGCGGGGGAAGGGGGGAGCCCTCCCCTTAAAAATACGGATAAAAGTCTTTTGATAGATTATGTGGATCCTTTTATCGGAACTACAAATTTCGGAACGACCAATCCGGGAGCGATTTGCCCCAATGGTATGATGTCTGTGGTTCCTTTCAATGTGATGGGATCTTCCGAAAACACATACGATAAAGATGCCCGATGGTGGTCTACGCCTTATGAATATACAAATTGTTTCTTTACCGGATATGCTCATGTGAATTTGAGTGGAGTCGGTTGTCCGGAATTAGGTTCTTTATTATTGATGCCTACTACCGGAGAACTGAATGTGGATTATAAAGAATATGGTAGTAAGTATAAGGATGAACAGGCCTCACCGGGCTATTATTCTAATTATCTGACTAAATATAATGTAAAAACAGAAGTTTCGGCTACTCCGCGTAGCGGTATTGCCCGGTTTACTTTCCCAAAAGGGAAAAGCCACATCCTGCTGAATTTGGGTGAGGGGTTAACGAATGAGCTTGTAATTTACGTTTCAATCACAGTTATATCAAC
>OGXO01000078.1_pt1 | contig 44353 bp, 38 predicted proteins | sample 1576321 | NCBI WGS metagenome assembly OGXO01 (sample SAMEA3541568, study PRJEB24748) | human gut metagenome | biome: human gut; feature: human-associated habitat; material: faeces | place: China | collected 2012 | reverse complement strand
CCATTCAGCATTCGATAAACAACTTCTCGTCAGTTCCTTCGGATTTACAAACCGATCTTATGTGTAGGAATGCTATTGCTTATGACCCTATGTTCTTCAAATATATAGCAGCTGGACTGGTAAGTGAGGAATTATGTATATTAGCTGTTAGGTCAAATGGTCTGGCGCTAGAGTATATCCCGGAAATATTCAAAAATGCCCTGGTTTGCGGAGAAGCTGTTTTGGAGAATGGCTTGGCTATCAGTTTTGTCCCTGATGGTAATTTGACTAAAGAGCTTGCATTGTCTGCCGTGTCCAATAACTATGGCGCTTATTTCTCCGTACCTGATGAGTATAGAGATGTAGAGATGATGATGATTGCATTAAACCAGCATCCAGGAATTTACAAACAGTTTCCGTCTGATTTGAGACAGAACTCATCAGCCTCCCTGTTCGTTCTAAGTGTCGAGCCTATGCTGGCAGCTTATATTCCTGATAGACTATTGTCCGACAAAGATTTTATGGAAAATGCCTCTCATATAAAAAATGGCTGGCAATACTATTTGTCGAAGAAGTAGGAGGATATGATAATAAAAATCCTTAGTAATAAAGGTTTCGGAGCTTTTGATTATAATAACCATAAGATAGAAAAAGGGCATGCTGAGATAACCGCAATGGAGAACTTTAATGCCAGTATGCTTGGTATGGTTGGGAAAGTGACTGGAGCGCAATGTTTCGACATCTTAAAATACCAGGACGGATTAAGGAGTGATTCGAAAAATACTCAAATTCATGTCACCATATCGTCTCACGGTCGTGAAGATGATAAGCAACGACTGACGGAATGTGCTATAGAATACATGAAACGTATGGGATATGAAGGTCAGCCATTTCTTGTCTATTTTCATAAAGATACCCAGAATAATCATGTGCACATTGTAAGCACTCGTGTCAAGTTGGATCGGACTTTAATAAGTGATTCAAATGAAAAGAAGAAATCCGTTGAAATTTGTCGGGATTTTAATCAGCGTTATGGGCACTCCCTTATAAGTAATGTCCAGCAACAGTTTCGTTCAGACTGTGTTCAGGTGCTCCAATGGTCGTTTGCTGATGAGAAGTCCTTTATTCAGTTGATGGAGACTTTCGGATATAAATGCAAGAGTTTTAAACCGGGAGACAGTAACTTTATTTTTATCAAAGATGGATCTATATGCGGTAAGATCGCTAAGGATAAGATTTTACCGTGTATGCAGCGTTATGCAGACGGAATAAGTTTTAGAAAAAATAAGGACTTGGATAAAGACAAGCGTTCGCCCATTTACAAGCGCAAGCAGTTGATATACGCTAAGATGACAGCTTATAACAGAAAAGGTTATACGTTGAATGAAATAGAGAACCTGGAAGAATTTAGAAAACAACTTGGAATTAAGCTGTATATTAAACTGAGAGAAGATAAATCGGGTAATAAACATCTTGCATGGATGTGCCAGGATTATCCGGGCAAGACATTTTATAAAGGTTCTGATATCATGAATTTGGATGGTTTCTCACTTCAGCCTGATATAGAAGTCAAAAAGGACTTGTTTACCATAGTTGCTCCTGAGCTTATGTATGACGGTACTCAACATGAGCTTCCGTGGCGGGAGGCACGTACAAAACTTCGGAGTCTTGGGTATGAACTGATAATGTATAAAGGGCGGGGGCGCATCCGTGTTGTCGGATCGAATAGTCTTTTTGACGTTCCGTCTGACCTTACCCGTAAAATGATGAGACAGCAGCGTATAGCGGATGTCAAAGCGCTACCGATTCATTCGATTGCGGAAGCCAGAGTGCTGGCTATGTTGAACTTCATACCATTTGCTGAAATAGCACCGGCGCATTTTGTGCCGGTCGATCTGTCTGTACGTCAGGAAATTGCAGATATTATTAGGTCTATTATTTCTAATGACGCAGAATGTATATCCCAGAAATTAAAAGAAGAAGGTATTCAAGCTATTGCGTCAGGCGAAAATCTTTATTTTATGGATGTGAAGCACTCTGCATTGTACTCTACTAATGAGTTGGATATCCCGATTACTTTGGCTGATATAGAAAAGTTTAAAATTAAGTTTATCTCAATGGATTATTTGTCGGCAAATTATGAGAGGTGGACACAATTAGGAGAAAATGCTGACCAGCAGCAGCTGCAAGAAGAATCTAGGGTGCTTTCTTCACAAGTTGATTATCTGCCGGAAGATGAAGAAGAGCTAAAAGATAGAGCGCGTAGGGGAGAGGAACCGCTTGGTGGCTATGTTCTTTCACTCACAGGGGATGCTCATAGCCGGACAACTACGTCTATAGGACTTTTCGATATACTTCTGGATATGTGTATGGGTGTCGGACAGAATTTGGCTTCTTACCAACAAGGAGCACACGATTCGAAAAAAGATAGGAAGAAGAAAGAAAGAGATGATAGATAATGCCTCTCCGATAGAAATTAATATGATGCTTTACTAAACAGAATTAGTTAAACCTGCATTGTTTAGGTCTTGTAATCTTGTGCGCATCTGTCTTGTGCTCAGGCGAATATGACGTTTCGCTAAATTAAATCTTTATTTTACTTATATTAGTCATGTAGATAGAGTATATGTTAAGGTATATATAAATATATGGATATATATATGGTAGTGTATTATAATATTTTATGTATAAAATAAATATATGAAAATATATAATACATAGACTAAATATATGTATAGGTGTAATACGTAATGAAATATATAGGTAAAATACCTTTCATTCATGTTGTTTTTGACGACTGTGTTAGTTTGCGCAAATAATTGTAATACAATATGTAAGATAGTAAATTATATATTATAGTCCTTTTTTTATATTGTAAATGTAACGGATAGATCCCTCTCTGAATAATAATTTGATGTAAGAATGAATTTGGTGTTATTAGTCTATGACTTATGATAATAATATCACTAATAGCATTTTAATCCACAAATTTGTATTAGTCTATGAATTATTTTTAAAATAGTATTTGATAATTCATATTGTTTGTATATCTTTGTATGTGAATTAAATTAGTAACATTAATAGATGTAATATTATGATTATAGTTTTTGCTAATACGAAAGGCGGCACTGGAAAAAGTACCTTAGCCACTTTATTTACTCAATACATGATATGGTACAGCTTAGGTGGAGAAGTGGCTAAGCGTAATCATAGTATCATGTTAGTTGATGCTGATAGTCAACAAAATACTATCTCTGCTTTTCATAAAGATGAAGAGGATACACTGCAAGGCCGGGAGTTTAATTGGAATTATGATTTCTATACTATACATGGCGTTGATGAGTATGATGTTAAATCCGATGATATAGCTTTCAGTGAAATGGAAAAGATAGTGGATGAATATAATTCCCGAATAGAACAAGGGATAACCACTCATTTAATCATTGACCTCCCTGGCTCACTGTCTGACATGGTAACGACTATGATTAATGCAGCTGATATTATTATTGTTCCGTTTGAACCGACAGATGCTGAGATACATGCAACACTTGGTTTTCTCAACCGATTAGCTACAATGGACAAAAATAGAACAGATTTCAGCCTTGATAAAAAGAAAATCTTTATAATCCCTAACAAAGTCCAGAAAAGGGCACAATATACTTTAGATATTGATGCTCTTAAAGAGGTAGTCACTAAGATAATACCGGCTGCTGAATTTACTCCTCCTGTCGTTAACTCGATTCTAGTCAAGAGAGGTACATCTGCTGCAAGAATATCAGGAGCATTGGCTGAATTAGTTGGCTCATGTTTTACCAATATTATGTATTCTTCTGATTTCACTCAGAATTGAGAGTTGAAATATATCAATCGATGTTAATATGATTAAATATCGAATGTAAATGAGTGGCTATTTTATTAAAAAAGTAGAGTTAACCCCCAAAAACGTATTTTTGCAATGAATAAAAATGGAAAGTTAGACTCCAATAAGAGAAGTCTCCGGCGGATTAGTACCGAACGATATGAGGTTATTCCCACACCAGAACCCGCTAAGGAAGTAAGTGAGCAGCCGGAAGTACAAGAACAAACTGTCACAGTGGACAGCGAGGCACCTGCAGTTAATGTAGAAAATACATCGGCTCCGTCTGTCTCACAAACGGTTGAAGAGGTACAGGTAGATAACAATAACGAGTCATCTTTAGAAGATGATAATAAGGAGGACAATAATGATAATGAACAACCTATACAACAGGACGTGAGTGATGTAGAACAGGCGATACTCTTGTTGTCTCAGTTAAGTAATACTCCGGAAGAAGAATTACTTAAGACAAAATCTGGGTTAATGTATTTAGGAAATCGATACAAGTTTACATATTGCGATGACTTCTCTTTGGAAATCAATCAATTGATAGCAGAACTTAGTATGATGCCTAAAAGAAGGAAACGATTGACCAGAGAGGAGAAAGCGAAAGAAATTCCTATACCTCGTGTAGAGAAATTTCCAAATGTAACGATTCCTAAAGAGTATAAGAAGGTGCTGGATAAAATAATAGAACATTCCAATGCACCCTTGAGTGTATTGCTGCGTATGATTTTGGCCGAATGGTTTGAACGTCACGGGCTTTCAATAGAAGACGAAGAATAAATACTCCACATATCTGGTTACCGGTAGTGGAGAATCAGATATATGAAATGGAGAAAATAATTATTACTATAATCATCATTGTCTTTATCATTTATGTGTTGGCAGTGATTTTGTATGAGACACTGAGTTCTCAGAATAAAGCCGTTTCTAGTAAAAGGTCCAAGGAACTGATTGATGTCAGTGATTTATCATTAAGCGAAGAATTTACTCCACAGGTGGTCGGAGTATACAGGGATGATGTGATAAGTTCAGTGGGAGGGTTGGGACTTTCTCCCAAAGAAACGCAGGTACAGCCTATTCAAAGAGTAACAGGCGCCTTATTTGCTCAAGGATTTGAAGTTAATAAAATAGATAAGAATTTCCGAAGTGGAAATGGAGCTATCTTTACGGGTGTAAAGTGTTCGTAGCTCCATTTCCACTTTTTTATATATAGGTACCTGGTCCCTTTTAGAAAATCAGGAAGTGAGTACAGTAAAAAGTGAGGAGGGAAGACTCCGTTTAAATATTTTTTTTATTAATAATCAGGGGATTGCCCCCTTAGGAAATGTACGTAAAATGTTGAAAATTCAAAAGTTAGGGCGAACTATGTCCTGTTTCTTAGGAAACAAACGCATGCAAACAGTACTATTTGCATCTCTTTATGTAATGGTTGTTTATGGTCAGGCAGACACACAAGACGGAAGTGTAGCGGAAAATCTTAATAAGGGTTTTGAACAGGTCTCGAATACATTCGTTGATATATTTGATTATCTGACATATGCCTGTTGGACAGCTGCTGCAGGGGTAGCTGTAGTCGGAGGGTTCAGTGTCTTTTCCAAATTCTCAAATGGTGAACAGGATGCCAAGAAATCACTAATCGGTCTGATTTTTGGTATTATTCTTCTGGCAGTAACTCCAGTCGTAGTCAAGGCTGTATTCTTTAAATAAGCATATTTATGGAAGAAGCCATACCGCAATACAAAGTCTTTAAAGGCCTGCAAAAACCCGTAGAGTTCCATGGTCTCAAAGGACGTTATATCAAGATATTTATCATCATGGTCGTTTGTTCGATTCTGATTTGCTTTATAGGTACACCTATATTCGGAACTTATACAGCTATTGGATTGGGGCTATTGGGAGGGGTTACTTCCATGTACCTCCCGGCTGCCATGCAAAATAGTCAAGGATTGTATAATAAAAAAAGGAATCAGGGAAACTATGTAATTTGTAAGATTACCGAGAAGCATTGATTCATTGTTGACGCATGAAAACCTCAGATAAATTAATCAAATTCAATACTCCTTATGCTGCCATAGAGGAGATTAACGGCATGGCGGTTCTCTATTCGCAAGGAGGAGACTATTCTGTTGTTATCAAAATATCAAATCCGATTCTGCAATATGCGGGGGATAGTGGAAAGCTTATTTCCGCCCAAAATATCTTTTCCAATATTGCAGACCTGGTAGATGAGTATTACTATCTTCAGAAACAGGATATTTTTGCGCGGTGCAAGCTGTCTACCAATAATTATAAAGGTGACTGGTTGAACAGAAGTTATTTCCGTCATTTCCATGGGAAGGAGTATGTAAAGAATCAGACATATCTGATTATAACGAAACAGGCAAAAAAGAACTTCTTTACATTTGATGCCAAGATATTTGAAAAGTTCATTGATAATATCGAAAGTATTATTCGTCTTTTACTCAGCTCCAATATGAGACCTTTGGTTTTGGATCGAAAAATGCTGGAAAATTATTTGCTCCGTTCATTAGCGGTAAACTTCTCAGAACCAGCTTTTTCATTAAACAATATTGAAGTAGACCGTAAAGGCATTCATATCGATGACCGATACCTGAAGATCATGTCTTTGATTGACTTGGACGAGGTTAACTTTCCGCTGAATATATCTCCTTTCCGCAGCTCAAACAGATATGAGGATATAGACTTTCCGGAAGATAATATGTCCTGTCTGCTTCGTGTTCCCGATGCAGATACAGTTATTTATACGCAAACTCTTTATATGCCTAACCAAATGAGTGAGATACGTCGTCTCAAATCCAAGCGCAACCATCATAAATCAGCTTTGGGTGAAGGGAATGCATTAGCGGCCACTGACATAACAAATGCTCTGGTCGAGATAGAAAAATCAAATAAGAAGCTTGTATATGCAAATTATTCCATAACGATTGTAGGTAAAAATGATCTGGCGGAAAGTGCAAGTTTTATTGAAAGGGAGTTGCATTCTATCAATGTAGTGCCTTCAAAACGCTGTATTAATCAATTCGAACTGTTTAGGGCGGCTACACTTCCTGGTAACGCGATAGAGATGCAGGCATATGATAAGTTTCTGATTCCCCAGGATGCAGGTTTATGTCTCTTTTATAAAGAGTCGGCACAAACCGACGAGAGAACTAACTTCCCTGTATATTTTTGCACACGGGATAATGTACCGGTAGCTATTGATATGTTTGATACAGTGGTAAAGACGGAGCGGGTACCAAGTCCCCACATGTGTGTGATTGGCCCGTCGGGTAGTGGAAAATCATTCTTTATGAATCTCTATATACGTCAGAACCTTGCTCGGGACATGGATATTGTTCTTATTGATATTGGTAACTCGTATCGAGGACTCTGTGAGTATTATAAGGGGAAATACATATCGTATAGCAAGGAGCAGCCTATCACTATGAATCCGTTCGTCATCAAAAGAAAAGAAGATCTTACGGTGGGGAAGAACCGCTTCTTCCTGTCACTGATAACAGTTATCTGGCGTGGTGCCGAGCAAGCGCTTAATAAAAGTGAAGAGACCGTTATTTTAAATACTGTTACTGCCTATTATCAAAATTATTTTAGCTCTATTAATGATCCGGCATATCTCAATTTTAATTCATTTTATGAGTTTGCTGGTGAGTATATTGACAAACAGATAAATGATAGTAAGGTAAAGTTTGATTTGGATGATTTTAGATATGTATTACACAAGTATGCAAAGGGAGGAATTTATGAACGTACACTGAACGAAGAAGTGGACAAATCATTGATCGACGAACGTTTTGTCGTTTTCGAAATTGATGCCATAAAAGATGACCCCGATTTATATCCGATTGTTACACTGGTAATTATGGATCTGTTTACAGAAAAAATCTTTTCCAGGCCACGAGAGACCGGTAAAATCTTTGTTATAGAAGAAGCCTGGAAATCGATCACTTCTCCGGTGATGCAGCCTTACATTGTCTGGTTGTGGAGAACGATCCGAAAATATAGGGGACAGGCGGTGGTAGTCACACAGGAGATTCAGGATTTGGTAGATAATCCTCAGATTAAGGATGTGATTATCAATAACTCACCTATCATGTGCCTGTTACAGCAGGAGGTCAAAACCTTTAAAAAATTAGTGCAGTATTTGGCGTTATCCGATGCAGAGTCCAACTTGGTCGCCTCGCTTGGCCGGGATATCAATTACGACAATAGCAAGGAGGTGTATATAAAGAGAGGTGTTTCAGGAGAAGTTTACCGGGTGGTGGTGTCAGAACAGGAGTATTGGTTGTATACTACACGTAATGAGGAAAAAGCACTGGTTGAAAAATACAGGGCTGCTTACATCGCAGCTTTTACCAAACAGCGCAGGGAATGGTTGGCAACTCAAAAATCAGCCCATTCCATTTTTTCAGATGAGGAACTGGAAATGATTTATGATGCTGACCATTCACCGGTCGAATATGCGATTGAACAACTAATAGTAGAGCGTAAGACATTTATTGACAAGAAGAAAGGACTAAAGGATGACTTTATCAGCTACATCCTTAATCCGGAACATAGTATAACCCCTAATTTCCCTATATATGAAAAAAACTGTAAGTAAGGTAGTTTTATCTATCAGCATTGCATGCCTCTGTGCATGCAATGCTTTCGCTGCGGGGTGGGAGAGTTTTGTTCCCGACATCACTGTTTTTGCAATATTCGATGCTTCTAATAAGGAGATTGAAAACGCTACCAAGCAAGACATATCTCTTCATGGATATATGGATGAAGTTTTGAGAATGCAGAATGAGTACCGGGCTACCACCAATGATCTTATTGACAATGCACGTTTTGCATATGGCGATCGGGAAAACGGAGATTTTTCCCTGGAGACAGATAGATATGATGCAGATCCGATGTCTTCTCTCAAACAATTCAAAAACTTCTATGAAACTATCAGTACGACTATCAATTATTACACTAAATTGATTGGGTATCTCTGTAGCGGGAACTTTACTTATCCCGCACTTAAAGCACAAACCTTGGAATGTTTGCTCATTCAGGGATATGCCACTTATGTACTGTTAAATGAATATTGGGAGCTTAAAAAAGAAGAATTAAAGAACGGACGTATCATTCAACGCAGCATATTATGGTATGTGGATGTTGCAAATAACTTGAATACCCGCCTCCGGCGAATCAATCAAAAATTGTATGCCCAGGTACGCATAGTGCGTGAGCAGAAATTAATGGACAAACAGGACATGGGAGATTGGATTCGTAAAAGGGCACAGAAATCAGTAGAGGATACAATTAAAGATATTACCGGTTAAGCAATTCAATTATGGAGAAAGGATTCACTTGTATAATGCTCTTTATTTTCATGTTGATAGTACCTTACAAGGCACATACTCAGGAAGTCGTTTATGTAAAGGTGTATGATGAGAAGCGTGAGAAAGCGGAGAAAGATGCCAGAGATGGATACTCCAAGGCGTTTAATGAAGTTCTTCTGTCCCAGCAGAAAGTGCTCAACTATCGTCGTCGGATGTTGATTGATAATGTTTTCGTTACCGAATTTCAGCGTGAAGCATTAAACTCCGACATGAATATTAGCGATGAACTGATAAAACTCATGGAAAGGAATATACAGAGTATCCGGGAGCGTATCAATGAAACCTGGGATTACTACGATAAAGAGTATATGGGTAATCCTGAAATCGCGCCTATCATTGAGGTTTATTATAATGCTAAAAAAAAGCAGGTTCTTGAAGATGCAAAGCTTATAGATAGAAAGACAGATGCTTTTATTAAAGGAAAAGGGATAGATAATACGATTGCAACGCCTCGCCAACGAATGGAGATTATTCGGGAAGTAAAGAATGAATATCAGGTACTTAGTGGTATTTCGTTAAAGCAATCCTCTATATTCCGTATGATGGTAATCGGCTATCTTAAACAAAATCCGGAGAAAGAAGAAAAAGAATGAAAAAATTATTATTCATAGGTCTCGCCTTGTTGGCAGTCACCAGTCAGCATATGCTGGCGCAGACCAGACGGTTTGACGCTACTTATACTACCGGAGTTATCAGCCGGAATAAGGACAATGTAAAGGTTCTTAATGAATTGAAGAATGCTTTGAATAAGGAGTTGAACCGTGCGGAAAATACCCGGAGTCTGTCAGATTCCCTTTTCAGAAAGGAGTACTCCGAGTTTAGGGATTGCCTGCCGGTCTATAAATATCGGCTAGCCCAATATGTCAATATAGAAACGAGAATCAGGCTTAAACTGAAGAAATATGGTTTAATGAATGACCAGCTCAATTTCTTGTATGCAGAGAATGCAATACAGGCATTGCGAAATGAGTGTACGCTACCCAACAAACAGCTACCTTCTGATTATATGTGGTCCAAGGTGAAATATCGTTTTGAATTGTATAAAGCGGTTCTTGGAGAGGGTAGTGGTAACTTTTATTTGGAGACAGCCCGGAAAGCTACTGCTGACGGGAATACATCGGAAGCTGCAAAACTGATGGGAGTATATGTGACAGGAACCGCTATTAATGCGGCAAGTAAAGATAATCATATCACGCCCGGCGATTACAAAGGATTGACGGGTAAAGGTCATTTTTTACTTAATGAGTGGACTTTATTCTACTATAGGAAGGCTTTTCAGGCTATTGAGGACAACATGGAATATATCAGTAAATGCTATATCCCATCTGCTGACCGACTTGAAATGTACAACCAGCAAATGGAAGATTGTGAAGAACTATATACCGAAATAAAGAAAGCATTTTACTTGAACAACATAAAGGAAATGCATATCAATCAGGAAGATATAGATGAAGCAATGAAGAAACGTTCGAATATAAAAGGAATAGAATAATAATTATAAAATTTAGAAATATGGATGCAAATATTTTATGCACCATGTTCTGCTGGATACTAGCTGACTCAGGTGCTAATGCAAGTGATGTGTTTGGTGCCGGAACTTCGTCTTTACTTGATGGGTCTGTTTTTCAGTATATCATGGATTTGAGCAATTCTTTTTTTACCGCTGCCGGAAACGGAAAATTCGGTCTTGGTAATTATGCAAAATATGCAAGTGGTCTGGCTGGTATATTCTGCCTGATTTATTATGTAAATAAGGGGTACGGCTTTATTACCGGGGATAAATGGGAGATTATGCCTTTACTCAAGCCTTTCGCTCTCTCAATGGTCATCTGGTCCTGGCCTTTCTTTATCTCTCTTGTAAATATCCCCATTAATCAGCTGACCGGCAGTGCAAAGGCAACAATGGGACAGACGCAGATGGCTGCAAATAAAGAGGTCGCGGAGAAATGGGCAAAAACACAGGAACTACTAAGTAAACTTGATGAGCGCTGGTATATCATGTCTACCGCAAAAGATACATTTGAAGATACACAAGAATCCGGAGCAACTTCCAATGCGCTTTCTCCCGAAGAATATGAAGAAGTCCGGGGACAGTTGGTAACGGCATTCGGTTGGATGGAAAAAATTATACTTCATGGATTTGATGACATACTGGAAAAAATAGCAATGTGTGCATTCACATTTGCCTGTATCCTTATCGTAATGCTGAAAGTGATTTTCGGATCCATTTTATATTGTGTCGGGCCTTTGGCGTTTGCCGCAAGCATTCTTCCGGTGTTTAAAAATAGTTGGTCTACCTGGCTTGCCAGATATATAAGCGTACAGATGTTCACTTTCTTCCTGTTTCTGTCACTCACTATTATTTATGATGTCATTCGATGGGCGGCAGTCAGGCAGTATCAGGAATGTCAGGAGATGATAAACATATGTGAAGCGGACCCTAATGGTAAATGGGAAGAGGTTTTTGCCTATATCAGTTGTATGGGAGGACACTCGTTAATGTATATTGCGTGTATCTTCATGGGAGCTGGTGCCGCTATGTATGTGCCGGCTGTATCTACATGGATTATTGAGTCCGGAGGTACCGCACAAGCAACTAACGGTGCTATTGGCGGGGCCGGTGCTGCTGCAATGTTGACAACTACCGGTGTTCGTGCTCTTAACGGTATGGCAAGTTCTATAAAGGGTTCAAATTAAATTTTCACTTTAATCTATAATAGTTATGCCATTGATTTCAAATATCGAGAATAAGTTTAAAGTCTGTATATTCAGCATAGTTAGTGTCTGTATCGTGTGCAGCGTTTTTTGTACCGGCTGCCTTATTTGGGCCTACAAAGTACATAATCAAGCGCAACAGCGTATTTATCTCATGGCGCCCAACGGAACACCGTTAGTAGCCGAACGGTCAGACAAAGATGTTAGTTTGGGGATAGAAGCCCAGTCACAGCTTAATATCTTCCATAATTACTTTTTCACTTTCAGCCCCAGCGAGAGCGAGTTGCAAAAGAGCTTTAACTATGCCGCCGCTTTATGTAGTGATAATTCTGTCAGCCGGTTTATCAGCAGGATGAAAGCCGAAAACTTTTATAACAACATCCAATCGTTCAATATGATGTCCAATCTCAGTACCGACTCTTGCAGGGTAGACAAAGAGGGATATTTCCAGTTCTATGGTACAATGCGCGTCCAAGGACGGTCCACTTATAGCATTTATAAGTTAAAGACAACCGGATATTTGCAGAAACGCCTTCCACGTATACCGGAAAACCCGCATGCTTTATATATCTACAGATGGTCTGTTGGTGAAATAAAAATAGAAAAAATGAATGTGCCACTTTAAAAGGGAAAGGAGTTATTATGCGGCTATTTAAAGTACCTACCGGAGAGGAGACTGTGTTCCAGAAAAGAGTGTACCGGCAATTTCTTGGCATTTTTACCAGCTTCTTTCTGGTAATAATGCGAATCACTTGCCTTGATAGATTTTTTAGGTGGCAACAACATACATCCAGAAGAAATCAGATTATTATCTTACTTTGTATGGGAGGCCTGATGCTGTTTATGACTACTTCGATACTGTGTCGGGATCCGGGACAAGCTGACGAAACATCGGCTTTTAATCAGGAGTTGATTGAATCGGTAAATGCTCATCATCAACTTCTGGAGAATCCAAATCCTCGTGTCCGCCGTTTGGCGGAGTTACTTGACTCCCTACAGGTAAGCGAAAGCAGAATGCAGTTGGACACAGTTTATCGGCGACGGATAGATGATTTCCTAATTAAGAAGCTATTGGAAGAAAACCTGATGGGTAAACATAATTAGGCAATATACATCAATATCATAGATAGAATAATAATCAATATCATAAAACTTTTGAATGAGAGCAGGTGTAAACTCATTCGGCCATCCGTTAGAGATCGGGACCTGCAATAATAATATGATGAATATAAAAGACTGGTGTAAAAAGCATCTATGCAACAAGAAGATAATGTTCGGAGCTTATGTAGCAGGTATACTTATTCTTTTGGTGTTGCTTATAAGTTCACATCGTAATTCCCTGGATAATGAAAGTATGGCCAGTGAAGTCAAGACAATAGATCCTGTAAGCCAGCTTACCCAGGTACCCGAAGAACGTCTCGGAAAAGAGGAGTCCAGAATTGAAACGCTTGCGAGGATAGAGAAAGAGGAAAAAAAGAGAGAAGAAAAATTGCGCCGTGATTCATTGGATAAAGAAGATGCCAAACAAGCAGCTAACGCCAAGCGGCTTGAACAAAGTATTCGAAAATCTCTTCATTATGCTCAGGACCGTTCCAATTCGCGTACTTATGGTCAAACAGGAAACAATATGCGGGGAAATACAAAGAAAAATCTCCGGGACGAGAACATGCAAGATGGACTGTCTGATTTTGAAAAGTTTAAAATGGAAATGGCCCGTCTGGATTCGTTAGAGAAAGCCGAGACTACAGAAAATAAAAAAGAAGATTCAAGCAACAAAAAATCGGCTCCGCCTGAAGCGGCTTTCTTTGTATATAAAGAAGGATATAAAGAATCTCCATACTTCAACACGATCATAGATTCGGAAGAACCCTCCAATATTAAAGCAATGGTCGATGAAGTTGTAAAGGCGAAACAAAGTTCACGGGTCAGACTGCGTTTACTTGATGATATTACTGTAGCAGGTAAAATAATCCCGCGTAATCACTACCTATATGCTCATGTAAGTGGATTTGGAGGGCAGCGCATTATGCTCACGGTTTCTTCGTTGTTACTGCATGACAAGGTTTATAATATTAACCTTGAAGTATATGATTTGGACGGTTACGCCGGATTATACGTTCCTAAATCCTCTTTTCAAGAGTTCATGCAAGAACTCAATGGAGGAATGATTGGAAGTACTGATATAAGGGTAGATGAATCTAATTCTTCACGGTTGGCGGAGATGGGGTATAATATGCTGGATGATTTAATCAATACATCAAAGAAGGCATTACAGAATAAGGCAAAAGCTAATAAAGCAAAGATTAAATATAATACTCAAGTATTGTTGATTAACTCGAACGAAAGGAATAAATAAACATCATAATAGGAGATTATAAAATGAAAAAGTTAATGTTATTTGCTATTTCAGCACTGTTTGTCGGTCTTGCGTATGCTCAAACACCGGTCACAAATACCGATCTGAAGATTATCCGGGTAAATAAGGATATTTCCACTCATTTCGTTACCGGTGCTAAAATCAAATACGTGGATATATCATCTTCTGCAGTTGAAGGGGATGCTCCTTCGGATGATATTCTGCGTATCAAACCGGTCGAAGAAAAAATAAAGGTAAAAAAACGCGGTGCCTGGGCGGAAGAAGCGAAAGAATTTATTGACGGGCAATCTTTGGGAGTAGTAACGATTGCTACCGAAACCTATATCACACAATATGCTTTGGTGTACTCGGAGATTCCATCGGATGCGGTGACTAACTACCTGATACCTCAGGAAGAAAAGCAGGGTTACAAGAATCCGAAGACGAAAATGTCCGGTGAGGATATGGTGAACTTTTGCTGGAGAGTATGGAATGAGCCTGCTAATTATCATGATGTGCGCAGCAAAAAGGATAAGCTCATCTTTAAGCTCAACAATATATTCACGATCTCCGATTATTTCTTTATTGATGTAGAGCTAAGTAATAAGGCGAATATTAAATATGATATTGATCAGGTAAGCTTTAAGATAGTGGATAAGCATATCAGTAAATCCACCAATGTCCAGGAAGTACCTGTTAAATGTGTCAGGCAGCTGTTCGATATAAAGGATTTTAAGAAGAATTACCGCAACGTATTTGTCTTTGATAAGTTCTCTTTTTCGGATGAAAAGGTGTTTGTTATTGAAATGGCTGAAAAACAATATTCGTCGCGTAATATTGAATTAAGGATTGATTATTCTGATGTATTGAATGCTGACACGTTTACAAAAACATTCTGATAGATATATAAATAAAGTATAGGAATCAGTATCATTCTCTTAGATAGTAATCTTTTGGATGCAATATAAAATTTGTTCTGCTGAATCGGATATACCCGTTTCGGCAGAGTCGTATATTGTTATCCGACAATGATACAAGTCATCATTAATGGTGAATAGGCTTGAATTTTTATCTTTTATGGGAAAAGGTCAAAATGCACACATGTGAAGAACATAAAACATGCAGGGGCTTCCAATTAACGATAGATATCATTAAACAGCTATTTAAGGGGGAAGCGGTAACAGTTAATGGCAAACTCCGCTTGCCCGAACACAACCAGTCATTCAATGTGCAGGATGTCAAATTGCAGCTATTTAAGGAGAGCAGGGACTCCGACAGGTTGAAATTATCTATCAACGGGCAGAATATAATCGACTGGTTCAAGCAGAAATACCAAGAACTGAAACAATCCGTAAAGCCGCATATAAAACCCGTCCTCCCCACACAAAAAAAATGGTAGAGGAATATAAGCCGTAAATGATTAAAAACAAGGGCATTAGTAAATATCTTGAGTTGTTCAAGAAAAAATATATTAAAAATACAGAGAAAAAAGGTTGTATTTTCAAGTATATTACTACCTTTGTATTATACAACATGTATAATACATGTTGAATAGATTAAGTTTGAATCATGAAGGAAGAACAAAAGCTTAGTGAGCTACTATTTTCTTGGGAGGAAACCTATAAAAAGGGACAACTGACCTTATGGATATTTCTCGCACTTCAAGAAGGAAAAAAGTATGTTGAAGAAATTAAAAAATTTGTTGAAGAAAAGTCAGAGCATACGATGACTTGTGAAGGACAGAGCCTATACCGTGTGTTAAGAAGGTACGAACATATTGGTGTATTAGAACATGAATTGAGAAAAGGGAATAAAGGTCCAGAGCGGAAATATTACTACTTGACAGATTTGGGTCAAACCTTATTTCTCCAATTTGTAAAGCGAAACATTCGCTTGTTTCATTCCGAAGAAATTAAAAAACTTTTAAAATTTTAGAATCATGAAAACAATTACAAGCTATTTATTAGGATTTATAGTTTCGGTGATAATACTCACGATTTTATTCAGATTTTTTTTAAGCTATAGTCTTGCTAATAAGGAGATTACTGTGCAAGTATTATCATGCGTAGTATATTTCATCGGTATGTTTTCTTCTGGTTGGTATTTCGGGAAAAAGGACGGGAATTACTTACCAATATATGACGTTGGCTTTAGATTTCACCTATCTACTTATTTAGTATTCAATCTAATTTCAGAGCTATGGTATATTTTCGAATTTAATTCAAGCTACGAAAAAATTAAATATATACATTTAACAGCGATAATTTGGGGAATATTTGTTCTAATACATTTTTTCTATTATTTGTGGTCAAGAAAGCAAACGATTGATAATTTAGATAAAAGTGATTTATTTGAGTAAAATACCTTTAATCTAACGGCTATGATAGCTATTTTAATGCAACTAATTAAACACAGGTGATAGTAACCTTTATTTATCTGTACACAAAGGTGTATTCCAAGAATGAAACGACAATGCCGAGCCCTACGGCTTTGGAAGAATTTACTCTTTTTGTGACTTAAAAGATATTTATATAAACTGTTTTGTTGTTTTACTTGTCATAAGCACAACCAAAATAGAACAGGAGCATAAAATAAAATTAAGGGATATGACTTCTTATATAAAAAGCCTATTCAAAAAATAAATGTTTCATATTCAGTAAAAAAGAAGATATATGGATAGAAAAGAAATACTCATATCATTCTGGTGGGATGTTGCCAAGCAAAATGAGTCGGCATTAAAAGACTATTTTACCGCTGATGCGTACATCCTTTGGAACGATACTAACGAAGAATTTTCGGTAGAAGAGTATATTATTGCTAATTGTGAGTATCCCGGCGAATGGTGTGGCGAAGTAGAACGCTTAGAGTTGATGAATGATTTAGCTATTACAGTAACAAGGGTGTGGTTGTCTGATAATAGTGCTTCCTTTCATGTCGTTTCATTCTTTGAATTCCAAGAAGATAAGATAGCTGTTCTCAGTGAATATTGGGGAGAAGACGGAATTGTACCGCAATGGCGGTTGGATAAACATATTGGTCGGCCTATAAAAAAATAAATATCACGTTTGCTGATATATACCGAATTTGTAATCAATCATTAACCTGCTCTATATTGCTCTGGAGTTACCTCTGCATATTTCTTAAAAAAACGGTTGAACGTAGTTGGAGTAGAAAAGCCGAGGGATAAGGCTATCTTGTTTACAGGAAGATTGGAAGCCTTTAACTGTGCTTTGGCATCTAAAATAATAAGTCGGGCAATAATATCCTGAGCCGTTTTTCCGCATGCCTTGTTGATCGTTGTGCAAAAATGAGAGAGGCTTAATCCTATAGCTCTGGCATAAAAAGTAACCTGATGTTCTGTCGTGTAATTTTGGAAAGCCAACTGGACAAATTCACCTAAGATTCTTTGGTCACGTGTCAGACCGGCAATTTTCTCCTGGTTGTTAGCTCGATATACTTCCAGGATAACCTGCAGAAACAAATCTGCAATAGACTGCAAGATTGGGGAGGTCAGATCAATCTCAGCATCCGAATTCCCGATGCGCTGAATCAAACCAAACGTATCCTTGTATATTTCGGCCTTTTTCACTTGCAGAGAGATAACAGGACAGCCAATCAAGAGGATAAAGTAGTTGGATATTTTCTTCCAGAAATGAATATGGGTAATAAACTGAGATGAAAATCCGAAAAAACAGATTCTTGTATCGTCTGAAGCTTCGTGAATCTGTATAAAGCTATCTGGTAATAATGTAACAAAGTCATTAGCCTCAATCTTGTATTCTTTCAAATTTATTGTTACTGTAATCCGCCCGGATATACAAAGTGCAAAAATGGCTGCTTTTATCTTACAGGGAAACCGGCCATATAGGTTTAGCACAGATGCGTTAATGTCATTATCTACCAGAAAATCTACTGGTAAATCGAATTTGGGTACTGTTTGTTCTGTTTCTGTCATGAGAATGCTGTGTTTAGTTTATGCAAATGTATAAGTTTCTTCAATACGGTAATATAAAATCGACAAATTTGTACATCAAATCGTAAAATTTGTACTTGACAGAATGGTTTATATTACAGAACTTTGCATCAGATTTCAATCATTAACCATAAATGAAATAAGAATATGAATAAGAAAGGCGTGATTAAACTTCTTTTTGTCATCTGTCTGGCTGGTTCTTTGGCAGCATGTAGCGATGACGATGAAAAAACGGGAGTATCTCCGGAAGAGATAACTGCAGATTACTCAAACAAGTTATCCGATGGTGAGAATGCTAATTTGTCATTAACCTATAGTGGAAAGGAGCTAATCGGAAAAAGCATCAAATTTGAGACCAACGATGTGAAGACCGCTAAGATAACATTGGGAAGTATATTGCCTCATGAAGCTGCGGCAATTGTAGATAATGTAGCATTGACCAATGACGGAAGCAATGGCTATACATTTAAGGGTAATGCCACAAGTGCGTTAGGTACAACTTTTGATTATAACGGTATCGTGAAAAAAGGCAATCTGGCGTTGGACATCACCAATGTCAAGATACCTGTAAATTCATTAGGTACACTTGCTTTAGTGCTCAACGGTGATTCAGAAGCTACTACCGAAACCGTTGATGGCAAAAGACACCGGTATACCACTTATCACCAATCGCTGTATCTGAATACTGACAATAATGGGATAAACAGTATGGAGTTAGTTTTAGCAAACGTAATGTTAGGACCACTTCTTAAAAGCGTAGTCAAGGACATAATATTTAATGCTGACGGAAATATAACCGCCAAATATGCACCACTACCGGAGGATTTTGATTTTCAGAAGGACATCATACAAGATGGGGGTATAATCAGAACTGATGCTGACTGGCAAATATCACCTGTGAACCTGGTTAGCTATTTTGTTGTCAATGGAACAGAACTTTATCTCACTCCCAATATTGATATGATTACTCGTCAGGTTGAGCAAGATGCGGTGAGCCGTTCAACCGGTGGAAGTGGAATAGATGGAGTAACAGAGGCTTTGGCACAGTTAAACAAATGGATGAGTACCGGAATTAAATTGACCCTAAAGGAGAATCCAAGAAAAGAGTTTTATGTATATAAGGAATCTGCATCCATGACTCAACATCGGAAATATGAAGGGGATTATGTCGTATATATCGACAAAGATGAAATCAAGGCATTTGTCCCACTTCTTAAGGCTTTATTACCCGTATTGCTCACTCCGGAACTTCAAGAACAGGTAAACCAGGCTACTGGTGGAATGATTGATATTGAAGACTTGGTAAATACGATATTGGAGGCTGTAGAAGGAACCGAAACACTGGAAATTGGTTTATTCCTAAATAAAAACTAACCTTTAAATTTTGAAGAATGATGAAAAAGATTATTTTACTTATTGTGATCCTGACTTGTATGGCAGGTGTGAGCGCTTATGGTATGGGACATTCTACTGAACAAAGTGAAATGCAAATGACATCACAATCGTATGATGGGTGGTTGACGGTTACATCAAGAATTGGTACGATCTATGACGATGAATCAACTGTACAAGTAACTAATAATGGCAGTACTGTTGATTTTGATATGAATATTGCCATTTTGGGTTTCTTTACTGGTAAGGTTCATATAACCGGAGTCGAGATTTCTGGAACTGAAATAAAAAATGGGGCAACCGGTACAGTAGTCATCTCCGGAAAGCAATATAATGTAGTATTTAATCTCAGTTCAATAACTGATAGTATATGTAGTTTGAGTTTGACTGTAGAATCAACCCCATTGGGTAGTCTCAATATTGTATTTATCTAAATTTCAGCGTTTTGTACATTTAAGAGTTCCAAAACCTTGAACGGAAAATGTTTGGGGACTTGGAACTCATTATTTTATACCTAATAAAAAATAGAATTCAGATTTTAGTCATAAAGAACACACTGGTCATACACAAACCCTGCACATGACTCACGCACTAATGTATATAGACAAAAATGCCCTCTATCTTGGGAGACAGAGGGCTGAATTACAAAAGCCACAAGTATTTCCCAATACATAAAGTGGCTGAAACACAAACAAAACATAAAAATTAAGTCAACATCTATTGAGAATGAAAAGACGATCATGTTAGAATCTCCTATTCTTATTTTCACACTTGCCTGGCACAGAAAAAGGGGCACCCATGCCTTATATTTTCCAGAAAGAGAAATATTCAGTGGCAGGGTGCCTAAGACATGAAAACTCACCTCATGCTTCACAGCCCGACGGTGGTGCTACCTAAAATGAAACTCTGTAGTTTCACAATATCTCAAAACAGCTTTTTCAATATATAAGTTATAGGGAAACAAGAGTAATTTGCTCAACGCTTCTCAAAAGTATAAATTACCTAGTTATCTAATCTCAATTAGTAAACTGGAAGATAATGGATATTATCTGATTTTCTGTGAAATAACTTTCGCAAATATACGAAATCGTATAAAAAAGTGACGAATTTACTGTTAAAATCACAGTCTGTTATAGTGTATTAACAATAGAACATTTTGATATCTGAAGGTCGAGAAAATGAAAACACATGGTGAGATTGGTGCTTTTGGTATCAAAAGTATTAGCCTATGAAACAAATGTTATAGCATATTGTCATGGAAATACCGAAATTTGCAGGCAGAATAGGCACAAATAAACTAATTCCAAAATCATTTTAATGTTATAATGATGAAAAAACGAATGAAAAGCATAGCTATATTGCTTGCTTTCTGCTTGTCGGCAACAATCCTTGCCGCACAAGAAAAAACAGACACAATACGAGTAACTCCAAAATCTAAAGAAGAGGGTAATCGTAATGTAATGCTCAATGCAGCAAGTGCCAACGGTCCCCGTGAAATATCAGTCGGTCTTCCCAGTGGAGATGTGAATGTTCTTGAAAATGGTCTGCCTGTAGTATATACTTCCAATCCTCATAATGTAAATACGCATTGGCGTGGAGACAGTAGTCTGGGCCATGTCGGATTGTTGAAATTCTCGGAAACAGCCATTACTACCGGATTTGTGGGATACGCTGTTAACTCTTCAACACAACTTGGCAGTGACAAGTTTAAAGGGATAATCAATTATGGAACAAATCATTTTGGCAAACAACAGTTCGATGCCAACATAAGCGGAGGTATGGGACATGGTTGGTATTTCAGTGGAAGCGTTTATCAAAATTTCGATCCGGGAACATTCAAGCTACGCTTTGCTTCCGATCAGGACCGTACACAAATTTACAAAGCGGCCCTGACCCGTAAATATCATCAGGGACGTGGCCAGTTCAGTGTGATTTACCATTACAGCAATAGCTACTGGCCCAGCAATGCCGCTACATATGCCCCGTTTATCTATGTGGGGGACGGAAGCGTAAAAGAAATTCCCGGATTCAAGCTCGGTACCAGCTCCTATCTTCCCACTACCGGAGAAATGCTCTACAGGGATATGCGCAGCGGAGAACTGAAGAAAACCAACCTGAATGATGCAAGTCTGAGCAAAGGCAATCAAATTTCTCTGTTACATTCTTATACGTGGGACAGCGGATTGAATTGGAAACTCAATGCAAAATATGACCATTCACAAGGCTCTTATGTGTATCAGACACCGTTGGAAATGAAAAAGAAGGTTCTAACCGATGGATATTACCAACGGTCAACAGATGGGACTATGACATCATATGAAGGATATGTGCAAAATAGGCTTTCCTGCCTGAATCGTGGAAAAATAGACGAATTCCTGCTGACTTCCGAACTTTCCCGTACCTTACGAAAATCTACTTGGCGTGTAGGTTTGAATGAATGGTATTATAAGGCAGATTATACATCAAACAGTACCCTGTATGATCATTCTGTTCAGGAATACCCGGAGCGTTTATACCGGAAAGATGTAAACGGCAACTACTACATGTATTACGACTTCAATAAAACGGCATCCGAGTATTATAAAGGATATGAAAATAAATTGGCTCTATATGCTACTCACGACTGGGATATTACAGAGAAACTGAACATTTACTACGGAGCCCGTTTTGAGTATCAACGAATCTCCGGCGAGAATGCTGCAGTATACGATAAAGCGGGAAAAGCAGTCGGTCGTTTTGCTGATTATTACCTGGGAACTACCTCAGCTACAGGAATAAAAATTACTCCTCAAAGTTTTGACTATAACTGGCTGAATATGGCTTTTACAGCTGCGGCTAACTACAAACTGACGAAAGAATTCGGACTGACTGCTGATTTCACTTATAACACCCAGCATCCTGCTTTGACAAACTTCGCTTCAGCTGAATTGCCGAATGTTGGTAAAATAGCTATTCCGCTGGCACGCGGAGGAGTTTATTACAATAACGACTGGCTCACCCTTACTTCATTAGTATCGTATATAGCCAAAACCAATAACAATTCTACTTTAAACCTCATTAATCCGAATGACGGACAGGCAGAAACAACTTCGCTCAGCTATGACATAAAGACAATCGGATGGACAACAGATGCTGTCATAAGACCGTTTAAAGGGTTTGACTTTCACTTCCTTTTTACTTATCAAAATCCTACATACAAAAAGTATGAGGCAAATGTCACCTTCAAAGACGGAAATGTGGGAGAAATTCATGCAACGGGTAATGTCGTAGCGGAGATTCCCAAAGTATTGATAGAACTTGATCCGGCTTATCAGATAACGAAAAATTTCCGTATCTGGACCAGCTTCCGCTATTTCGGTAAAACGTATGCAAATATCAAAAATGCTTATTACTTCAATGGCCGTTGGGAAACATTTGGGGGAGTGAATTGGACGGTAAACAAACATCTGGCCTTAGGGGCAACAGTTATCAACTTCCTCAATCAGACCGGAGCAAAAGGGAGTATTTCCGGAGCAGAGTTGGTGGATAAAAAAGACGCCAACTCTTACAATGGTCACTGGATGGCAGGTAGCTATATACGTCCGTTTACTGTTGAGCTTTCGGCTAGCGTCAGATTCTAACAAGCTACTGTACTTTAGTGTATAATGGGGTGCTTGGGATAGGTGGTCGTTATTTTACCGTATAGGTATCCGGGAGGGTGGGGGGCCGATCGTCGGGCTGCCACCTCTGTTTTTATCAAAAACAACATTACGGAGGACCTCGTATAATATTCCACCAACATCCAGCCCCAGTTTAAACTTATCAAAATTGTAATAAGGGATCACAACCGGGACTGTTTCCCATCGTCCCCTCATAGTATCATAATATCGTTGTACTCCCATTTCCATTCCGAAGCGGTCGGACATATCAACAGACATGGTAGCACCATAATTATGAGTACTCATACCATAAGAATTTCCGATATTATATGATCCGAAAACTTTGAAAGTAAGACGGTCTGTGGGATGATAAAGAAAGGCACCCGAAGTACTGAAAGCTTGCCCGGTAATGTGAGACATGTTGATCTTCATCGTATTAGCGTGAAGTTGCAACTCGAATTTTTCATTGAAAATGTGCTGATAGCCCAGTGACGCATTATTAAAACGCCCGATACCTGCCATACTTGTCTGGCTTCCGGAGCCGAACAATACTCCATGAGAAAATCGGTACAATACCCCGTTTGTGCTGTAATCCCCTCGGAAAAGTGGAGAGGGATTAGTTTGATACGGTATATTAATGTCCTTTTTCAATGAAAAGTGTGGCAGATGTTCCGGTTGACCGGCAGGGTATACAGGAGACATATTATCACTTTCCGGAAGTATCTCGGGTATGGAAGGATGCAATATACCTTGTGGTTCCATCAGAACACTATCTCGGGTGATGCGTAGACTGTCATTTTTTTCTTGCGCGGAGAGTAACTGAGGAATAACAAATAATAGAATGAATGTTCCCAAACGGATTGGAAGCCATGATATGTTGACTTTTTGTTTCATATGCATTTTGCCCTCCTTTATTTTTATATTCTATCTTCAAATATAGCAAAAGTAGTCTGATAAGCAAAAAGATATGTCCTGTTTTATTTCATTCGCAGGCTTTTTTACTCAAAATAGAATAAATTATTTCTATATAAACTTCTTTTTTAAGCTATGCAACCGCTTTTTAAATACGATAATCGTAAGATGATGCTTTCAAGAACAGTCTCAGAATCCAATAGCTAGTATGCTTGTATTGTATTCTCAAATTAGATGTTTTGTTTTTATAATCTTTGGCACTTTTCACTACACTTGCTTCCTTTGCAGCTTAAGGACAACCCGTAGGCTACACTATGGAATATATCTCCTTGACGAACCTTGTCTTTGCCGAAGAGTTCGTGAAGGGTATCTTGAATCGGAATGGCAAGACTACTTCCTCCTGTTAGAAAAACAGAATCAATATCCGTATTGCAATACCCTACGGATTGTAGTAGGTGTACTATATATTGTTTTATTTCTACGCAATGCTTTGCTATAATAACACTAAATTCCTTAAAGTCTAAAGGTTCGTCAATATGTATTGTTTGCTTGGAAAAACGGATGGAAGTCTGAGGAATAGTAGAAAGATCTATTTTTGCTTTTTCTATATTTCTGAATAAGGAGTAAACATAATTATTATCCACGAGTATCCTCACATTATTTATTCGTGAGTCATTACCTGAAAAAGTATAATAGCCATCCATTGAACGACGCGCCTTGCTGTCTTTCAAAAGAAAACTCCTTTCCCAGTTTCTTAGTTCACGGTACAACGTGGAAGGTACTTCAATCTGTTTGTCATAAGATTGATATAATACGCCACGCCCCAGTTGTGGAGTAACCTTATGCCACATGATTTCGGAATCGAACAGGTCGCCTCCAATATAAACTCCTCCATAAGCAAGGATATCTCCATCTCTTTGGCTTTTACATGCACTATCAGGAGAAAGCCGGATTATTGTAAAATCAGAGGTTCCCCCTCCAAAATCTGCCACTAATACAGTTTCTTCCTGCGACAATGTTTGTTCGTAAGCATAAGCTGCAGCAATAGGTTCGGGCTGCAGGTAAACATTCTGGAATCCGGCATTGTGGGCAGCAAGAAGTAGACGTTCTACGGCTATTTTTTCTTTCTTCGGATCTTTTGAAAAAACAGCCGGACGTCCCAAAACAACATCATTCAGTGGAAAGCCAATTTCGTTTTCCGCTTTTTCTTTGAGATGACGAATTATATAGGTGACCAGTTGGTCGGGAGTGACTTTTTTACCACCTATCCATGTAAACAGAAAATTATCTTGTCGCAATAAGGTTTTTATTGATTTTAAAAGCCGCCCTGTCATACCGTCCTCAACATACTTGTTTTGTGCATCTTTGCCCACATAACAGATATTATTTACAGTCATAGGAAAATATAAAATGGAACTAACTGAGTATGTGAATATTTCTTTCCTGGTATGATAGTCAGTCAGGGAGATAACGGAGTTTGAGGTTCCGAAGTCTAAACCACAAACCAGATTTGTATGTTCTGGTGCTTCTATTTCCATCTTTGCCTACTTCTTATTGCCTTGCTTGGTTAAAATAATCTCGGTATCCTGGCAGGTGATTAAGCAACCTTTTGGTAGTAGTTTTAGCCAGGGTAATATCTTTTCAAGAAAGCCGTTGATTTTACTTGCTTCATCAATGATCTCAATAATGACTGGAATTTTCTCCGTTAATTCCCAAAACTTATCAGAATGTAAATCACTGCTTGCTCCATATCCCATAAGTCCTTTGTATACGGTTGCACCTGCCAGCCCGTATCTTTTAGCACCAAATGCAAGCGATTCATAAAGAGATGAATGCTTGAATTTATCTGTATTACTTACATAAATCCGTAATATCTTGACTTTCTTCATAGTTTCCATATCAGAATAATTTTATTAGTGAATGGCCTAAATACAACATAATTAATCCCCCAAGTAAGCTGCAAATGACATAAAACAGGAGATAAAAAAAATCGTCATCTTTAATCAATTGAAAATTCTCGTTCATGAAGGTTGAGAATGTGGTAAATCCTCCGCAAAATCCGACAGTCAGGAACATACGAAGATTTACATTCATCAAATTACCTCGTTCAAACAGGCCGTAGAATAGGCCTATAGCAAAACATCCCAGTATATTTACGAGGAATGTTCCCAATGGGAAAGAATGAATAATGGAGTTCTGAATAAATCGAGAAATGAGATAACGAAGTACTCCTCCTGTGAAACTTCCCATTCCAATAATAAATAAAGTTTTAAGCATAAGCTGACAATTATAGTGTAACTATTCAAATTGTAGGGATCATCAGCTTTTAAGGGCGGTTAATGGCTAATCCCATAGCCGATGCAAAGATATAAAAAAGAAAAAGACTTTTATAAAAAGATCTTCTATTTAAATTGGAAACTTCAAGAAATGATAATAAATAAGGCTCAAGATATAAAGTATTGTCCACCCATTCCTCTTGGAATTTATGTACTCATATGAATTAATAGTAGATTTAGTCAGTGTGTTTGAGGAGGTTAAGTTTAGTTTAGTGAAGGAATTAGCCCATTCTAAAAAAATGGAATGGGCTGATTTTTAGTTGGATATCTATTATTTGTTGCTATATAGATTTTGTTTTATGATTTGAATCCCTGAATTTTGCCTGATATCCACTTTTTTAATCCGTTGGAATTATGCCATTTAGTAAATGTTTTAAGCATTTTAGGCATAAACTTGCGGGCTTTACAGTCTGATTTGCAATATTTTGTATTTTCCTGTAAAGACAATATTGTATCTAATCCGTTATTATCTAGCAATTGAGATGTATAGTATAATCCTTTTAATTATCTTGGTTGGATATTGTTTTCCATCATCCACTTTTGTATATGATGCATGTGATAAAAGACATCTTCTACCATTTCGAGGTTATAAACTTTACCATCACTGTTTTTTACAGATACGTCATATCCTGCATTACCGCAAGGTGCAGTATATCCTGTGATTTCGATTTCATGACAAAAACCATAATTAATTAGTAGTAATTTTAGTACTTTTTCTCCACTCAATTTCATACTGTAAAAGTTTAAATTTATAAATTAGTTAATGGTATCTTGTTGATTATTTATTTCCCCTCGATTCCCAATGATTGAAAAGATTTTTTTTCTGCTCTTTCGGTTGCGTCTTATTTCAAAGCAAGGTTTATTTGGATAAATACCTTTTTATGCGTGAAAAAGATAGAGGTATATCTATGTAATTTTATGAATCTGTCTTTCCTGTGGGACCATTTGACCGACAACACTTTTGGTTTTAAGGAGTAGTTGCTCAATGGCTGTTTTTGAGAGTAGAACAGTATCACTATGGGTTATCATAATGAGAGTGTAATCATAATGTAACTCCATGATAACATTTCTTTAATTATCGTATCATTACTTTGCACACAATTTAAAATAGGTGAAAAGATAGATTTTAGTTTAACACAAAAAGTAAAGGTATGAAAATTAAAGAGGGTAGTACTTTCAGGTTCATCGGACTGCTATGCGTTGCAGGTTTATTGCAAGGCGTGCCGGTGGTTTACGCAACACAGTCTGCCGGGGTGTCGGGTATCACCCAGCAGACGGTGTATCGTATCAGTGGAAGTATTACTGATGCTAATGGCGAGCCGATTATCGGAGCCAACGTTCTTGTAAAAGGGTCCGCTACAGGTACCGTAACGAATATTGACGGTGAGTATGCACTGAATGTATCCACGGGTGATATTCTGATGATCTCTTACATTGGATATATCCAGCAGGAGATCAAATTGAAAGGGGAAAAACAACTGAACATTGTCCTTCAGGAAGACAGCCAGACTTTGAATGAGGTTGTTGTAGTGGGATATGGTACCCAGAAAAAGGTAAACCTGACGGGAGCTGTCGAACAAGTGACAAGTGAAGTGTTTGATAACCGTTCGGTACCCAATGTGACACAAGCCCTTCAGGGGCCCATACCGAACCTGAACATCAAACTGACAGATGGAAAGCCAACCCGCTCGGCCAGTTATAATGTACGTGGTACAACTTCTATCGGGCAGGGAGGTAATGCCCTGGTGCTGATTGATGGTGTAGAGGGGGATCCGTCGATGCTGAATCCCAATGATATTGCCAGCGTGTCTGTATTGAAGGATGCCGCTTCCGCCTCTATTTACGGAGCCCGTGGAACATTTGGCGTAGTATTGATTACCACCAAAGAACCTATGAAAGATAAAACTTCGATTACATATACCGGTAACTTTTCGGTGCAACGCCCTGTGACTGTTCCGGACTTTGTAACGGATGGGTATGAATATGCCAGCCACTTTTATGAAGCTTATCATGCCTGGAACAATTATTCGGCTGATCCTAAGAATATCAATAAAACACAGGATTTCTCTTTGAGCTGGCTGGAGGAATTCAGAAAACGCAAGGAGCAAGGCATCACTACTGAAGTAGAAAGAGACGCTACGGGTAAGTATGTTTATTATGGCAATACCGACTACTATGATGCCCTTTATAAAAAGAATACATTTGCCCAGGATCATAATCTGTCGTTGACCGGTAGCAACGGAAAGTTGAATTATTACATTTCCGGCAGATATTACGGATACGACGGATTGTTCCGTTACAACACGGATGATTACAACATGTTGAATCTACGCGCCAAGGGCTCTATCCAATTGTTCAGCTGGTTGAAGGTAGAGAACAACATGGAATTTTCCAACATGGATTACCACAATCCGATGAATGTGGGTGAGGGTGGCTCTATCTGGCGTAATATATCGGATGAAGGTCATCCCAGTGCACCCATTTTTAATCCTGATGGAAGCCTTACTTATTCTGCTGCCTATACGGTGGGTGATTTTATTTATGGAAGGAATGGTATAGATACTAATGACAAGGTATTGAGAAACACTACGGGATTTACAGCCTCTTTCCTGGATAATAAGCTACAAGTAAGAGGGGACTTTACCTTCCGCAACACGGACAATGCCCAAACACAACGTCGTGTACCGGTACCATACAGTAAAGTGGAGGGAACCACGCTTCTGCTGAGTGAGAAATACAACGACCTTAAAGAGAGTACGCAACGTACAGAGTATCTGGCGACCAATATTTATGCTAACTACGAAAATAAGTTTGGGGATGCTCACTATATAAAAGGTATGTTGGGGTATAACTACGAACAATCCAGATTCAAGAGTCTGGAGGTGCAGCGTAACGGCCTGTTACTGGATGACTCTGAAAATATTAACTTGGCATTGGGTGACGCTATTACCACTGCGGGAGGATATGATAAATGGAGGGTAGCCGGAGGATTTTTCCGTTTGAATTATGCTTTTAAAGACCGTTATCTGCTGGAGGTGAACGGACGTTATGATGGTTCATCAAAGTTCCCCACCAATCAACAATGGGCTTTCTTTCCTTCTGTATCAGGTGGATGGAGAATCTCGGAGGAACCCTTCTGGCATGTGAGTAACGATGTTTTTTCGAATATTAAGCTGCGTGCATCATATGGATCTCTTGGCAATGGTAATGTGTCGCCATACAGTTATCTGGAATTATTGAGCATCCAGACTTCTGATCGTGTATTGGGAGGAATGAAGTATAAATATACCAGCGCTCCCGGTGCGATGCCTCACGGATTGACCTGGGAGACTGCCACTACTACCGATATCGGACTTGATTTTGCGATGTTACGTAACCGTCTGACTTTCTCGGGAGATTACTATGTACGTAAAACGACAGATATGTATACGGTGGGTGTTACCCTGCCGGATGTATTCGGCACCACTTCGCCAAAAGGAAACTATGCCGATATGACTACCCGTGGCTGGGAAATTACGTTAACCTGGCGTGACCAGTTTTCATTGGTCGGGAAACCTTTTAATTACGAGATACGGGGAACCTTGTCCGATTATATCTCTAAAATTGACCGGTATAACAATAGTGACAAGAGCCTGAGCGATTATTACGAAGGACAAACCGTAGGTGAAATATGGGGATATGTAACCGAAGGACTGTTTAAGGACCAGGCTGATATAGATAGTCATGCTTCGCAGAAACTTATTCAGTCTTCTTCAAAGAACATCTGGTATCCGGGTGATGTAAAGATTAAGGATCTGAATAACGACGGGGTTATTGATTACGGAACCAATACACTGGATGATCATGGTGATAAAACGGTGATTGGTAATAGCCTGCCCCGTTTCTCTTACAGTTTAAACCTGAGTGCGGATTGGAATAATTTTTTTGTATCGGCCTTTTTTCAAGGGGTAGGCAAGCAAGATTGGTATCCGAGTTCAGAATGTATATTCTGGGGACAGTATAACCGTCCGTACAACAACATGCCCACCTGGCACCAGGATAATTACTGGACCGAAGAGAATCCGAATGCTTATTTGCCACGCTATACCGGCTATAACAGCTCTGTGAAGAGTACCGTGCAGACACGTTATCTTCAGAATGTGGCTTATATCCGTTTGAAAAATCTTCAGATCGGATATAATCTGCCGAAGCAGTTCATATCCAAAGCCTGCATGCAGAATGCCCGTATTTACCTTTCTGCGGAAAACCTATGGTGCTGGTCGCCGCTTTACAAGCACACGAGAGACCTGGATGTGACCAATATCTATGGTTCTGATGCCGACCTGACCGATGGGGGCAGTGGCGACGGTAACAGTTATCCGCAAATGAAAAGTATCAGTTTAGGTTTATCACTCACATTTTAATGATTGAAATATGAAACGATTTATATATTCTTTTTTATCAGTTTGTCTATTCTTCTCCTCCTGTTCGCTGGATGAATTTCCGCAAGCTTCGGTGGATAAGGATGCGATATTCGGTAGTGAGAAGGGACTCGCTACATACTCTTATTCTTTTTACAACATACTGCCTTCGGTAGATAACGGTTTTAGACAGGATGAAATGTGTGATTACGGTGCTGTAACGAGTTTCGATTCTTTTATGAGAGATGGTGCTTATTCGGCCGAAAACAGCAGCGGATGGTCATGGGGGGAACTACGGAACATCAACTATTTTATAGAAAATTGTGTCAACGAAAAGGTGGATGCCGCCGTGCGCAACAATTATGTCGGGCTGGCTCGCTTTTTCCGGGCTTACTTTTATTATATGAAAGTGGTACGCTTTGGAGATGTACCCTGGATTGACAAGACCTTTGAGGTGGATAGCGAAGAGTTGTATGCCGGACGTGACCCGCGTACGGTAGTTATGGATCACGTACTTGAAGATTTGAATTTTGCTTGTGAGAATATTACCCGGACCAAGGATGAAACGGGGTCCTTGGTAACCAAGTGGGTGGCTTATGCGCTGAAATCGCGTATTTGTTTGTTTGAGGGTTCTTTTCGTAAATATCATACTGAATTGGGACTGGAAGGTACGTCTGACCGGTGGTCCCAAGAGGCGGCCTCTGCTGCCGGGGTGGTGATGAAAGAGTCCGGACACTCTTTGTACACGGGAGCCGGAACAGATGCTTCGTTCCGCACTTTGTTTATCAGTGAAACTCCGGTAACAAGCGAGGTAATGCTGGCCAGTTGCTGCGATGCCAATCTGGGGGTATTGGGTGAAGCTAACTGGTGGTGGACCTCCGGTACGTTTGGTGCCCGGTTCAGTATGATACGTACGTTTATCAACACTTTTCTGAACACTGATGGCACTCCGTTCACTGCCCGTCCGGGATATGAGAAAATGGAGTTTTATGATGAATGCCAGGGACGTGACCAACGTCTGGCGCAAACCATTCGTACTCCGGGATATCAGCGTGACGGCAGACCGGCAGCTCCGAACTTCAACGGATATTCGTTTACAGGTTATCAGCCTATCAAGTATACTCTGGATTCATCGCGTTACGATGAAGGTGCGCTGAACACGAATGCCATCCCCCTGTTCCGTTTTGCCGAGGTATTGTTGAATTATGCGGAAGCGAAAGCGGAGATGGGGACACTGACGGATGCTGACTGGGAAATGACTGTGGGCGCATTACGTGCCCGTGCAGGTATAACGGGAGGGCTATCGACGAAGCCGACCACGGTGGATACTTATCTTCAGCAGAACTATTTTCCTGCTATCACTGATCCGGTGATTCTGGAAGTACGTCGTGAACGTTCCATAGAATTGGCGCTTGAGGGCTTCCGTTTTACGGACCTTAAACGCTGGAAACGGGGAGAGGTGATGACGATGCGCTGGACGGGGATTTATATTCCGGCACTGAATGTGCAGATGGATCTTGACCATGATGGTACTACTGACGTGATTTTCTATAATGGTACGGCGCCTACGGAATTGCCGACCTGGTGTACTCCGATTGCGGTGGGAGGAAAGTCACAGCAAGGAATAACGGGAGAGACTTCCGGTAACTTAACATGGTCTGACAGTGATCCCAGAACCTGGTATCCCGACGGACGTCAGTATTATTATCCTATCCCTGCATCTGCTATCCTGAAAAATGGTAATTTGAAGCAGAATCCCGGTTGGTAACTTATACATAAAAGAAATAAATGCAATGAGTAAATTAGTAACTTTAATCCTGTCAGTTGTTTTGCTGGCAGGTACCCTGCCAATACGGGCCCGGAGTGGCAAACCTGTAAAGGAATCCTGTGTTGTGAACGCAGCTACTTTTAATCTTCGTATGGATACTCCGAAGGATAGTGAGAATGCCTGGCCTAAACGCAAAGAGATGGTGAAGGGATTGATACGTTTCCACGATTTTGATATTTTCGGAACGCAGGAGGGGTTTAAACATATGCTGGACGACATTGCCGAATTGGAGGGCTATGCATATATCGGTGTGGGGCGTGATGACGGAAAAGATGCCGGCGAACATTCGGCTATTTTTTATAAGACCAATCGTTTTGAAGTATTGGATCAAGGAAATTTCTGGCTTTCGGAAATACCGAATGTTCCCGGTTTGGGTTGGGATGCCACTTGCTGTAACCGCATCTGTTCCTGGGGAAAGTTCCGTGATAAAGAGAGGCGGTGTGAATTTTATTTTTTCAATTTGCACTATGACCATCAGGGGAAGGTGGCACGCAGGGAATCTTCGAAGCTTTTGTTAGCCCGTATCCGGCAGATTGCCGGTGAGGAAGTACCTGTTTTGGTGACCGGAGATTTTAATGCAGTACCTACAGATGAGCCGATAGGAATACTTGCTGCCGACGGGCTGCTGTCGGACTCCTATGAGGTTGCGGAACAACCTCCTTACGGTACTATAGGCACCTATAATAGCTTTAAAACAGATTCTGATATGAAAGGTCGTATCGATTATATCTGGATAACAAAAGAGGTGGTTGTGCAAAAATATGGTGTATTGAATGATATGCAATATGGGCGTTTTCCATCCGACCATTTTCCGGTAATGGTCCGGGTGGTTTTTTAGAAAGATATAAAAGGGGGGAATTTATGTAATTGCAGAGTTTATTGAAAAAAATGTTGGAAGACTGCATCTCGCTGTCTTCCAATACTTAGTGTTTTATTAAAACTTCGGTTTTGCCCGTTTCAATACATGCAGGTTGGTGTAACCGATTGAACAGTGGCATAGGTGGTGCTCCCGGTTTAATCAACTTTGCGATCTGCCCGTCTGCTGTATTGTAATCGAAATTGATCATATTCGTTGTCGTAAAACAGGTTGAATTCGTCCTGATATTTTTCTTTGTAACAAGTGCATCTGTTGTCCGGATTGTCGGGATCTTCCGGTTGGAGAAATGCGCCGAACGGTTTCTGATACTTGTCGATTAATTGGGCTTTCGCCAGATCACTGGCAATTTCCATGATGGTTGAATGGATATTATCCTTATTTTCTTTGTAATACTTGTCTAAATTCATTGTTTTTAATTTGGGATGAAACATTTAATTATTTATAGCTTGTTTATTATCTTTGATGCATCTTTTGAGAAAGAATTTACAGGCTGATAAAGCCTTGTTCTGCTAACCAATGTGTAATATTAATCAGACCTTCAATCTGTATATGTTTGATCGGTTCATTAAAGTCTTCGCCACTTTCACCATTGAGAGTACAACGCAGTTTTCCTGTATCATCGATAAATAGTTCATAAACAGTATTTGCTTCATAACCGCCATAATTGAAATATTCGGGATGGTAAGCATAGCTGTGTGTGGTTTATTGGAGGAATGGGGGTGTGGCATTTACAAAAGGAGGGATGGTATTTATAAGAAGAGAAGGAAGGCATGGCTCTTCTGTAGAACAGAGGGTCGTTCTTTATAAAAGATTATTAGGAGATGCTGTCAATCTCAGCTGTATATAACTTCAAAAGAGCTATAAGGGGTATTTGCGATCTGATTTAAAGATGGATGGTGGACATGAAAATATCCACAATCCGATTAGAGAATAATATACTACCAATCAGAATGTGGGAATAGGAGACCTTTTAAGGGATGACTACTTATATATTCTCCATTTGCAAATGTGTAGGATCAATAACTAATTATATAAAGGATAGTGTACCGAAGGTAGCTACCGCCTCAAGGATTGTTTTGTTCAGCCGACGGGGGAATGCTCTTTTTATATGGAATATTTCAACGCATCGTAACTTTGCTTAAATCCGTATGTAACATATAATGTTCACATTTGCGTCATAATTTAAAAGTGATGAATTATGGAACAAATACAGAGTAATTACATGGTAATTCCAACTGAAGATGGATGCTTTATGGCTTATGCCGTAAATAATGCAATGCCGTGCAGCGCTTTTGGCGATACAAGAGAAGAAGCAATAGACAACTTATCGGAATGTTTGGACGAATTGGTAAATGAAGTGTATGAACTTAGTGAATATGAATAACATGAAGCGAAAAGTGACAATGATGTTGATAGGATTGGCTGCCTGTATTTCTATACAGGCACAAGAGATGCACTTTGCTGTCATCTCCGATGTACATGTAATGGAACCGTTCTTGCTGGCCAAAGAGGGAAAAGTTTTTGACGATTACGTGTCGCACGACCGTAAAATGCTGAAAGAATCATCGGTTATTTTGGATGATCTGATCGGGAAATTGATTGCTGAACGTCCGGCTTTCATTTTACTCACCGGAGACCTGACTAAAGATGGAGAAAAAGTTTCTCACCAGCAGGTAGCCCGTTGCCTGAATCGCCTGAAAGCCGAAGGCATTCAGACATTGGTCATTCCCGGCAATCATGATGTAAATAATCCTCATGCCGTCGCTTTCAGGGAGGACACAACAGAAAGGGTATCGACTGTATCAGCCGAAGAGTTTGCCGGAATTTATGCGCCGTTCGGCTATGGAGATGCTATCGCCCGGGATACAGCCTCACTGAGTTATGTATATGCCATCAACGACACCCTCCGCATTCTTGGACTGGACGCATGCAAGTACGAAGAAAATAATTTTGAGAACAATGTTTGCCGTCACGACGGACGAATAAAACCTGCCACGATGGACTTCATCCGTGAACAAATGCAGGAGGCAAGAGACAATGGAATACGTGTGCTCGGCATGATGCACCATGGCATCGTGGAGCATTGGAAACATCAGGACCGTGTCATACCAGGGTATCTGGTAGATGACTGGAAAAAAACTGCAAATGAATTATCTAAACTGGGCTTGGAAATTGTCTTTACAGGACATTCACATGCGCAGGACATCACTTTGCGGAAGAAAGGAAAACATAGGATTTATGACATTGAAACCGGATCGTCTGTAAGCTATCCTTCACCTTATCGTATTGTGGCACTTCGGGGAAATACGCTCGACATCCGAAGCCGGTTTATTGAGAATATTCCCAATTATTCGGGAGAATTGCCATTCCCGGAATATGCGAAGACTTTCCTTGAAACAGGAGTTTACAATGTAGTGATTGATATGTTTCCCGACAAATTGCCAGCTAATGTGAAAGAACTCGCTGCAAAAACGTTGGCACATTACATGGTAAGAAGCTATAGGGGGGACGAACAGATGACGGATGCCGATCGTGCAGAAATAAAACGGATTACAGAGCTCATCCGCAAACATTCCTTCATGCAGTCAAAAGTATTTGCTGCGGTGTCACGTTCTTTGCTTACCGACCTCACTCCAGCGGACAACGACATAATAATTGAAATGCAAAATATAAAATAGGTATTAGTAAACGGAGGTAAAAAATGAAAATACAATTTGGTAAAATTATTTGGCTTGCAGTGGCGCTTTCATGCGGCACTTTGCCGGAAGGAAGCGGCTGCTTGCATGCAGAGGAAATAAACGAAACCGTTACAGGGCAAATTACGGGAGATGTATTGAATGAAAACGGGGAAACACTCCTCGGAGTAACCATTACTGTAAAAGGAACAGCTATTGGTACGACTACCGATATGGACGGACGATTTTCGTTGCAAATAAAGACGGGACAGGACATACTGGTATTCTCTTATCTGGGTTATCAGCCGGTAGAACGGAAAGTGGCACGAAGAATGAGAGTGGTGATGAAAGAGGATGTACAAGTACTTGGAGAAGTGGTAGTGACCACTCAAAAGCGTGCACAAACCAGTATAGAAGTACCTACAGCGGTCAGTGCGCTAAATGGAAGTACTTTGAAACGGCTTAATCTGAAACAGTTTGACGAAGTGGCACAGTATATTCCGGGATTGCAGATACAGATGCAAAGTCCGAATAATCCGGGTTATGTAATCCGTGGGGTGACTTCCGATGACGGGGCTTCCTATTCGCAACCGCGTGTGTCCATCTTCCAGGATGGCGTGTCTATTTCCCGTTCCAGAGGTTCGGCAGTGGAGTTGTTCGACTTGGAACGAGTGGAAGTGGTAAAAGGGCCGCAAGGAACCCTTTTCGGACGTGGTGCCGAAATAGGTGCAGTACACGTCATACGAAATAAACCAGTAAATTATCTCTCCGGTGAAATAGCCGTGAACTATGGCACACACAATCAGCGGGCGGCAAGCGGCTTTATCAATACCCCCATATTGAAAGATAAACTCGCCAACCGCTTCGCTTTTTCCTATGACGCACACGACGGTTTTATCAATAACCTGTCCGGTGGAAGGTTGAACGGAAAAAGTGCTATTGCTATCCGAAACTCTACCCGTATGGTCTTCGGTGAAAATACGACTGCCGACTTGGTGCTTGATTATCAGCATGACAACTATCCCGGCACATCGTTTAAAAGCAGAGAGTATGCTCCGTTGGGAGGTGATACTGATCCGAACAGCTTTGCGGACCTTGAACAAGGGAATAACCTTTTTATTAGACGGCATGTAGGAGGGGCTGCCTTTTTACTCGACCATACCTTCAATGATTACTGGAAGCTGTCATCCATCACTGGTTTTCGTGCTTTCAAGTCCGAAGAAAACTTTGATGCTGACGGAACATGTTCACCTATTTTGTTTGCTACGGAAAAAGAACGGGGTACACAGTTCAGCCAGGAGTTCCGTATCAACTACGACAGTAAAGGACGGTTCTCCGGTTTCGCCGGTATCAGTTATTTCTATGAAAACTCCCGGCAGGAGGTTATTACCCGTACCAACGAACAGGCTCTTTATCCCGCCTACGCTGCCGCAAAGATGAAGAAGACATTCAGCGATATGCTGAAAGATGTACCTGCCACCATGCAACCGATGGTAGAAGGATTGATGAATGCTATCTTTCCGGATATGCAGGCCGTACAAGATGGAAAAGCTCAATACGTAACTAACTTGCCGGATATCCGTAAGATTATCGAAGGGACAGTCTCACAACAACTCGGTCTGCAAATGACATTGGAACAAATCGTAGGAACATTGATGGCAGACAAAACAGCACAGGAGCGGGCACAGGTCATCGGGATGATAGACGGCTACAGTAATAAGGCGTTGCAAACGAATTATGAAGAAAGCTCTACTAATTATGGCATCAATCAAGCCGCTGAAGTTTTTGCGGATGGTACATTGAGAATCGTGAAAGGTCTTTCTTTTACAGCCGGAATCCGTGCCACCTATGAACATCAGAAAAGTGGCTACCAGTCTCCAACCGTTCCAGGTACCTTTGGGGTTATGCTCTATTATCCTTCCACCGGAAAATATTGGGCTTCGGACAGTTACGGTTCATGGGTGGGACGTGCCGCACTGAATTATCTTTTTAAAAAGAATAATGCTTATATAAGCGTTTCGCGTGGGCGTCGTCCCGGAGTGATTGCCGTAACCTCTGATAATCAGGGATTAATGGAAGTGAACAAATTGCAACCGGAAATTATTACCAGCTATGAGGCAGGTCTGAAAGGTATCCTTTTAAGTGGTAAACTGAACTATGACCTGAGCGTATATTATTATGACTGGAATCATTTCCAAACAACGACTTTGAAAGACAACGGAGCCTTGGGATTAGAAACCGTTCCAGACGATGCCGGACGTGCACATACCTTTGGCGTGGAAGCAGGATTGCAATATGCACCATGCAGGTATTTAACTGTCTTCGGCAACTATTCCTACATAAATGGCAAATTTAATGATACGGATGAGAACGGAGTCCCGCAAGAATATGCCGGACATCGTTTCCGCTTGACACCTAAGAATACTTTTTCTGCCGGAGTCGATGTGAATATCCCTATCGGAAAGACTGGAAATGTATACATTCGCCCGTCTTATTCGTATAAGAGCCAAGTCTATTTTGAGGATAACAACCGTGAAGACCTTTCTCAAGAAGGGTATGGCATTGCCAATTTTACTACCGGTTATCGCTTTAATCCGAAGAATGTCTATTACGAAATCGGAGTATTCGGTAAGAATGCTTTCAATAAAAAATACATTATTGATGCCGGAAATAGTGGTGATAATATCGGTATGCCTACCTACGTAGCAGGTTCTCCAAGTGTATTTGGTGTACAACTGAAAGTTGGATTTTAAATAAATGGCGGATTGTATAGCTTTGCTGTCCGAATAATGAGATAATATAAATCTATCGTGTGACCATACACGATAGATTTATTGTTTTATTCCGGTTCTATCTAGTTGCAATACGGTCTGTCTTTATGAAAGACAAAATGTACAACAAGAGGATATACTGCTTTTTATCAATCTTGCTCAAATCCTTTGGAATCTAACCAGTGTGAACTTATCCCATTAGAAAAGAGCGAAGTGATTTGATAGAATTAAATACATATCCTTGATTTTCTTTTTCTAATTTCTCTATCTTGGGTGGTGATGCTCCCCATGCAGCAGATAAACAGCGTACCCCAACCTTACAACAAGCGGTTATATCGGAAAAATCATCTCCAACATATACCATTTCTGTTGGTTGGATATTATAATTCAACATTAATTTCACCATTGATTCTGCTTTTGTATTTTTATCAGGAGTTCCGACTGAAATACTATCAAAAAGAGCTTCCATTTCAAAATGGCGAAGTGTAATATCACAACTTCTTTGACCTTTGCCAGTTATCAAAGGTGTGATAATTGACTTTTTCTTCAACTCAGTGATCAATTCTCTTATTCCTGAAAACGGCTGAAAGCACATCGTGTGCATTTGTTCATATATCACATAGAAATCAATCAGAGCTTTTTCCCAATCTTCTGAAATGACCTGTCTAATCATTCCTTCTTCATTAAGTCCAAATGTTTTCACAATATCATTTTTTGTTACTTTTTTAAAAGTATAGGGAGTTACAGCCCGTTTGAAAGCTTTGATACACATTGGAATTGTATCGGCAATTGTACCGTCCAAATCAAAAGCGACTAATTTAATCATTGTTTCTTCGTTTGATTGATTATACGTATTACTTTGCACGGATTCCCGACAGCCAGACTATTTGCCGGAATATTTTTTGTAACAACACTACCGGCTCCAATGACACTATCATATCCAATTGTTACTCCCGGCAGGATGACAACACCACCTCCAGTCCAACATCCATCTTCAATCGTAATAGGCAAAGCATAAGTATGGCGCAATCGTTTTATTCCATCTTCTGTTTCAACAGGTGTTAATCGCTCATGTGAATTAACGGGATGGGTTGCCGTATAAAGCTGAACATTAGGGGCGATGAGAACATTGCTTCCGATAATGATTTTATTACAAAATAATGCAGTTATTGGTTCAATCCCTTGCCTTTACATTGTGGTTACATAGACGGTGTATAGCTTGCCTTAACTTGTCGGACTGTTCTTTGAACCATTTTCAGCGCGTATATATAATTTAAATATATGCTTGACATAAATATGAATATAATCCATAAAAATATCAATAAGGCAAATATTGCACTATTATTATTTCAAAAAGACAAATGTTTTAATTTAGCAAAATACAAGGGCTGCATAGTGATAATCTGTAAGCTAATCTAGCAGTTTTAATTGCATATTGAAAAAATAAAGAATAAACTTTTTGTTTTGTGTTATAGAAAATAAGTAAAACGATGTCATTATGAAATTATATTATTAATTTTGCTAAACATTTTGATATAGCTGGCAAGCATTATCATATAATAAAGCTAGGAAAAATGAAAAAACAAGAACTTTTTAACAACGCAACAGACGAATTTCCTTATCAACGACGGCCCGAACAGACGGGCTTGTATGATGCGGCATATGAACACGATGCCTGCGGAGTAGGAATGTTAGTGAACATTAATGGAGAAAAGTCACACGACATTGTTGAGTCGGCTTTAAAGGTATTAGAGAACATGCGTCATCGTGGTGCTGAAGGGGCGGATAACAAAACTGGCGACGGTGCAGGTATTATGTTACAGATTCCGCATGAGTTTATTCTATTGCAAGGCATTCCCGTACCTGAAAAGGGACGTTATGGTACCGGATTGCTTTTTATGCCGAAAAACGAGAAGGATCAGGCAGCTATCTGGAGTCTCATTATTGATGAAATCGAAAAAGAAGGACTCATATTGATGCACTTGCGCAATGTACCTACCTGTCCGGAGATTTTAGGTGAAACAGCTCTGGCTAATGAGCCGGACATTAAACAGATATTCATCACCGGATTTACGGAAACTGAAACCGCCGACCGCAAACTGTATCTGATTCGTAAACGAATAGAGAATAAAGTCAGATTGTCAGCTATTCCGACAAGAAATGATTTTTATATCGTTTCGCTCTCTACCAAAAGTATAATATATAAAGGAATGCTTTCGTCATTGCAGCTACGCAACTATTATCCCGATCTGACGAACAGCTATTTTACCAGTGGGTTAGCTCTGGTACACTCCCGTTTCAGTACCAACACTTTCCCGACATGGGGATTGGCACAGCCTTTTCGTCTGCTGGCGCATAACGGTGAGATCAATACTATCCGGGGCAATCGCGGGTGGATGGAAGCCCGCGAAAGCGTACTTTCCTCTCCCGTTCTAGGAGATATCAAGGAGATTCGCCCGATTATACAGCTGGGTATGAGTGATAGTGCCTCTTTGGACAATGTACTGGAATTTCTGGTCATGTCGGGATTAAGCTTGCCACATGCAATGGCCATGCTTGTACCGGAATCTTTCAACGAGAAAAACCCGATTAGCGAAGACTTGAAATCATTCTATGAGTACCACTCTATTCTTATGGAACCTTGGGACGGACCGGCTGCTTTGCTCTTCAGCGACGGGCGCTTTGCTGGTGGCATGCTTGACCGTAATGGTTTGCGTCCCGCCCGCTACCTGATTACGAAAAGTGATATGATGGTGGTTGCTTCGGAAGTCGGCGTAATGGATTTCGAACCGGGAGATATTAAAGAGAAAGGACGGCTGCAACCGGGTAAGATTCTATTGGTTGATACAGAAAAAGGCGAAATATATTACGACGGTGAACTGAAAAAACAACTGGCGGAAGCAAAACCTTACCGCACATGGTTGTCTATGAACCGTATCGAGCTGGACAAATTGAAAAGCGGACGCAAAGTATCTCATTATGTAGAGAACTACGACCGGATGCTCCGTACTTTCGGCTATTCCAAAGAAGATATTGAACGGTTGATTATGCCGATGGCAAGCACTGGCGCCGAACCCATCAATTCAATGGGTAACGATACTCCGTTGGCTGTGCTTTCGGATAAGCCGCAGTTACTATATAACTATTTCCATCAGCAATTCGCCCAAGTGACGAATCCGCCGATTGACCCGCTACGTGAGGAATTGGTGATGTCATTGACAGAGTATATCGGTGCTGTCGGTATGAATATCCTGACACCGAGCGAAAGCCATTGTAAAATGGTGCGTCTGAATCATCCGATTCTAAGCAATACACAGCTGGATATTCTTTGCAATATCCGCTATAAGGGCTTTAAGACTGTGAAATTACCGATGCTGTTTGAAGTATCCAAAGGAAAAGCCGGATTACAGGAAGCACTGAATCACCTCTGTAAGATGGCAGAAGAATCAGTTACGGATGGGGTAAACTACATTGTACTGACCGACCGCGACGTGGATGCAGCCCATGCGGTTATCCCTTCATTACTGGCAGTAAGTGCCGTTCATCACCATTTGATATCTGTCGGTAAACGTGTGCAGACAGCATTGATTGTAGAGAGTGGTGAAATACGTGAAGTAATGCATGCCGCTTTACTACTCGGTTTTGGAGCAAGTGCACTGAATCCATATATGGCATTTGCCATCCTCGACAAGTTGGTAAAAGAGAAAGATATTCAATTGGACTATGCTACCGCTGAAAAAAACTATATTAAATCTATCTGCAAAGGTCTGTTCAAGATCATGAGTAAGATGGGTATTTCCACTATCCGCTCTTATCGTGGTGCAAAGATTTTCGAAGCTGTCGGACTCAGCGAGGAGTTGAGCAAGGCTTATTTCGGAGGACTCGGTTCACCGATCGGAGGTATCCGCCTGGAAGAGGTGGCAAGAGATGCAATCGCTTTCCACGACGAAGGATTCACGGCAGAGGAAGTCAGCGGACTATTATCGAACAAAGGGTTGTATGCTTTCCGCAAGGACGGGGAGAAGCATGCATGGAATCCGGAGACCATCAGCACATTGCAACTTGCTACCCGCTTAGGCAGTTACAAGAAATTCAAAGAGTTCACTCATCTGGTAGATGATAAGGAGAAACCTGTGTTTTTGCGTGATTTCTTAGGATTCCGTCGCAATCCTATTTCTATCGATCAGGTAGAACCGGTAGAAAACATCCTTCGCCGTTTCGTAACGGGCGCCATGTCTTTCGGCTCTATCAGCAAGGAAGCTCATGAAGCAATGGCGATTGCCATGAATACCATTCATGGGCGCAGCAATACAGGTGAAGGTGGTGAAGATGCTTCCCGTTTTCACCCGCTGCCAGACGGGACTTCCATGCGGAGCGCCATCAAACAGGTCGCTTCCGGCCGCTTCGGTGTGACGGCCGAATATCTGGTGAATGCCGATGAGATACAGATAAAAATTGCCCAGGGAGCCAAACCGGGTGAAGGCGGTCAACTGCCGGGATTCAAAGTGAATGACGTTATAGCTAAAACACGCCATTCCATTCCGGGAATCTCGCTGATTTCTCCTCCTCCCCATCATGACATTTATTCCATAGAGGATTTGGCGCAATTAATCTTCGATTTAAAAAATGTAAACCCACAAGCTAAAATCAGTGTCAAACTGGTAGCAGAAAGTGGTGTAGGTACAATTGCCGCAGGTGTTGCAAAGGCTAAAGCGGATTTGATTGTCATTTCCGGTGCTGAGGGCGGTACGGGAGCTTCACCCGCTTCATCTATCCGCTATGCGGGTATTTCTCCGGAGTTAGGATTGAGCGAAACGCAGCAAACATTGGTATTGAACGGGCTTCGGGGACAAGTTATTCTCCAGGCTGACGGACAATTGAAAACCGGGCGGGATATTATTTTGATGGCATTGATGGGAGCCGAAGAATATGGCTTTGCTACTTCCGCCCTGATCGTATTGGGATGTGTAATGATGCGTAAATGTCATCAAAATACCTGTCCGGTGGGAGTTGCCACTCAAAATGAGGAATTACGCAAACGCTTCCACGGACATAGCGGATACCTCGTCAATTTCTTCACATATCTGGCACAGGAAGTTCGTGAATATCTGGCAGAAATGGGATTCACCAAAATGGATGATATTATCGGACGTACGGATCTGATTCAACGCAAACCCGATGCAGATGACCCGAATCCGAAGCATGTTTAAAATTAGACGCGATATTAATTGATAATGTTGATATTT
>OGXO01000037.1_pt1 | contig 52430 bp, 68 predicted proteins | sample 1576321 | NCBI WGS metagenome assembly OGXO01 (sample SAMEA3541568, study PRJEB24748) | human gut metagenome | biome: human gut; feature: human-associated habitat; material: faeces | place: China | collected 2012 | reverse complement strand
TCTATGTCTCCAAACCTTTCCGAGTCCGGCATTGCGCCGATTCCCAGAGAATCCACTCCTTTTTAGAATAAGCGGATTTCCGCTTACTCCTAGTATGGCCGGTAATTTCTCCGTTATACGGCGCAGTGGGAAAAGAGAGCTTATGAAATCTGAGCATGAGAAAGGTTTTCCGCTGTTGGAAGCCGTGTCTAAATTTTATTGAAAGAAAAATCCGACAGCCGCTTTTGTTTTGCCCCTAACGGATAAGCAGGGCAGGGGAGAGCGATGCAAAGGAATCAGCAGAAAAGGCACCATCATGTGCCGGAATACAGCGGAAAGCCGAAAGCTTTTTTGTTCCGGCTGCATCCTGAATATTAGGAACGGCCAAAAGCGAGAAAAGCCAGTGGCCGGAGTTTTCAAAATAAAAGCTGCCCGGTACCCCTTTTGCAGCGGTACGGGGCAGCCTGTGTAGTGGTTTGGGCGCAAAAAAATCAAAAGTTTTGGAAAAAACTTGAAGCTTAGCCCTTTACACTGCCAGCGGCAATGCCGTCAATAAAGGAATCCTGAGCGGCAAAGAAAACCAGCAGCTGCGGGATAATGGAAATCAGGGACAAGGCAAGGATGCGGTTCCACTGAATGCCTTCACTGGTACTGTCCATAGACAGCTTAACAAAGATTGCCATGGGGTATTTGCGCGGGGTAGTAACGTAAAGCAGGGGACCCATAAAGTCGTTGCAGCTCCACATGAACTGGAACAGCGCACAGGCGACCAGAGAGGGGCTGAGCATGGGGCAGATGATCTTGTACAGGATCTTGACCGGGCCGCAGCCGTCAATGGCGGCGGCTTCGTCCAGGTCGTGCGGGATGCTGCGCATGAACTGCACCAGCTGGTAGACGAAGTAGGTTTCGGTAGCAAACAGGGACGGCACCCACAGGGCGGGGTACAGGGGGTTGTTGATCCAGTTAAACTTGTTGTACATCATGTACTGCGGAACGTTCAGAACAACCTGCGGCAGGAACAGCGTCATGATCATAACGCCGAACAGGAAATCGCGGCCCTTGAACTTGAAACGGCTGAAACCGTAAGCAGCAATGACAGAAGAAATAACAGTGAACACAACCTTGGGGATAACGTAGCTGTAGGTGTTCAGGAATGCACGCCAGATGGTGATATCGCCGCCGTAAGTTTTAGTCACAGCGTTATAATAGCCATCCAGGGTGGGATGCGCGGTAAACGGGGAAAGGCTGGTAAAAATCTCGGCGTTGGTCTTAAAGGTGGAGCCCACCATCCACAGCAGCGGATAGACCATGATAAAGCCCATAAAGATCAGAACAAAATACTTGAAGAAGGTTGCCACATTGGCGCGTGCTTTCATACCCATAAATCAATTCCTCCTTCAATCAGTCAGCATAGTAGACCCAATGCTTCTGGCTGCCAAATGCGATGACAGTGAGCAGGGCGATGATGATGAACATGACCCAGGCCATGGCGCAGGCCATACCCATTTCGTTGCTCTTGAACGCATAGTTGTAAACCAGCAGCGAAACCAGCGTGACGGAACCGCGGGGGCCGCCATTATTAAAGATAATGTAGGGACCGTTGAATTCCTGGAACGCCTGAGCAATCTGGGTAACGAGGTTGTAGAAGATAACGGGGGTGATCATCGGCACGGTGATGGAGAAGAACTGGCGGGTCTTGGAAGCACCGTCGATGGTGGCGGCTTCGTACAGGTCGACCGAAACGCCCTTCAATGCGGCAAGGAACAGCACCATGGCGGAGCCGAACTGCCATACACGCAGCACAATGATAACGACCATGGCGTAATCGGGGTCAGCCAGCCAGCTGGGCCCCTGAATGCCGATAAAGGAGAGCAGTATGTTGATGATGCCATCCTCTTTGAACAGGGCCTTCCACAGAACGGCAATGGCAACAGAGCCGCCCAGGATGGAGGGAATGTAGTAGATGGTACGGAACAGGTTGACGCACTTGATCTTGAAGTTCAGGATGTAAGCGATGAACAAAGCAAAAATCAGCTTGAGGGGAACGGTGATGAGGGCATAACGGAAGGTGATGATGAACGAGGTCAGCGTTTTCTTGTTGGTGAAAATGTAGATGTAGTTCATCAGGCCGTACTTGGTAATGCCGTCAAAGAAGTTCATATCCGTAAAGCTGTAGAACAGGGAAGTGGCAAACGGATACAGCTTGAACACCACAAAACCAATGATCCAGGGAATCAGGAACAAAAGGCCAACGTTTTCATCACACCATTTTTTGAAAGGAGTGCGGGTCACTGTCTTGGCAGCAGGTGCGCTCATAAAGGAAACCTCCTTGTTACATAATAAAGGGCTGGCCCCACCGCCATGGGGCCGGGGCCAGCCTTGCTGATGCGTAAGGTTAAGTGTGGAAACGGGGATTAGGCAAGTGCTTCGCAGATGCCATCGTACAGCGTCTGGGCAGCCTCGGCGGAATCATACTGATCGTAGCTGAAGCCTTCAAACACATCGCTGTACACGCCATTGGTCTCGTCCTTCAGGGAAGTGCTCTCGTAGCAGGGGTCGAACGGCTGGTCAACAAAAGCCATAACCTTGGTGTTGGCTTCCAGAATCAGCTCGTTGACAGCACCGGCCTCCTTGGCGTATTCCTGGCCGGCCTTGGAGCAAACCATGCCGCACTGGGTGCCCATGATGGAAGCGCCCTCTTTTTCGTTCAGGATGAAGTTGATCAGGGCAGCAGCCTCAACAGGATGCTCGCAGCTCTGGGTAACAGCCATACCCATGGAAACCTTGGCAAAACCGCCGTTGGCAGCCTCGCCCCACTTGATTTCGTCGCCAACAACGAACTCAGCGTCGTCGGGCAGGTTCTGGCTTGAACTCAGTGCGCTGGAGTCCCAGGTGAAGATGCCGGCGTACTTGCCGGTGATCCAGGCCTGACCATCGGTGATGTTCTTATCGCCGGCGGCGTTCATGGTCTTCAGGTCGGGCATCACGTGGTTATCTTCCAGGCTCTGGATCCATTCCAGACCTTCCTGCAGCTGCTCAACGGTGTAGTTCAGGGTGCTGTCGGTAACCCAGGGCTCGCCGTACTTGCTTTCCAGGTAGAAGGTCATCATGATCATGCGGTCCAGCGTGGTGGCAGCCAGCGGATAGTAGTCATCGCCCAGCTTTTCCTGGAAGGTCTTGGCGGCGTCCAGCAGCTCCTGCTCAGTAGTGGGGTAGTGGTCCAGGCCAGCCTTCTTGAAGGTTGCCATGTTCCAGTAGAAAATACGGCCGGCCATAGCAACGGGAACAGCCTGCAGGGAATCAGCCACAGTGCAGGCATCCAGAGCGCTAGAGGGGAACTGGGTCAGATCCAGCACATCGGAGTAATCGTTCAGGTTGACGAAGCTCTGACCCTTGCCGGAGTACTGGAACAGCCAGTTCCAGTTGACCTGCATCACGTCGGCAGCGTTGCCGGCAGCCAGGGCAGTGGACTGAGCTTCCTCCCAGCCGTTCCACGGGCCGTAAGTGCACTCAACGGTGATGTTGGGGTATTTTTCAGTGAATGCCTTGCAGGCAGCCTCGTATGCAGCCTGGCGGGCATCGCCGCCCCACCAGCTGATGGTCAGGGTGATGGGATCGGTGGTGTTGATGGTGTGAGCCTCGGTAGCAGCCTCGGTAGAGGTGGAAGCAGCTTCAGAAGAAGCGGCCTCGGAAGAAGCTGCGGTGCTGTTGGCAGCGGAGCCGCCGCAGCCTGCCAGCAGGCCAGCAGCCATAACGCTGGCCATTGCAAGGGCGATTGCCTTTTTCATTGTTTTAGTCCTCCTAAAAAATGTTCATATAACGAGCGGCCTGACAACTGACCGCTTCATTCAACGCTATTATAATAACAAATTGTGAACATCAAAAAAATATCCAAAATAGTGTGCAAATTACAAAAACAAACAAATATTGCTTTAATTGAATGGGCAAAAAATCAACTCATGTCAAAACATACGAACTAAGACAAAACAATTTGTGCATAATACTGAAACAACTTGACCCCGCATCTAACAAAAATTACGGCAAAATCTTGCATAAATTGAGGCAATTTGTGCGGATTTGTATATACTGCAAACGGTTACAACGAAATTATAGGGGAAAACGTGTAAAAATGCTGAATGAATCACAGAAAACAAACGCACAAATTCGGCAACGCAAAAAATGTACGCAAACGCACTTCTTTTGCGCATTCGTGCAAAATTTGCAAGGGGAAGAAATACAGTATGCTAAAAAATATTCGCGATGGCAAAATATGTGCGAAAAATGGAATGAAAATTGCTGCACATAAAACATATCTTGTATATGCAGCCTTTTGGTGCTCTGAAAATTGCGCCGCAAAGTGTTGGAAACAAAAATGGCACAAAAGCGGTGCTGCAAGGCTGGGCAGCGGCTTTTGTGCCATATATGTTGTCATTTACTTATTAAAAGGGCGAAACACAGATTGAAATAAAAGAATGGATCACTGGTGCGCGGGGTGGCGTTTCAGGAAAGCGCGGTATTCCCGGTACCAGCACTGGGGGCAAAGGCTCTGATACTCTACAGCATCCACTGTGTCAATCGCAACCTGAGCGCCCTCAAACACGAACTCGCCGTTTACCTTGCGGCCGTTGCAGGTGGCTTTGCGGCCGCAGGCACAGATGGTTTTCATCTCCTCGATCGTGTGGGCCAGCTCCAGAAGGCGGGTGGAACCGGGGAAACCGCGGTTCATAAAGTCCGCCCGCAGCCCATAGCAGATGACCGGAATGTTCAGGTCCACCGTGACCAAAAACAGCTGCTCGGCCTGTGCCGGGGTAAAGAACTGGCTTTCGTCACACAGCACGCAGGCAGGGGCGCTGCCATGGGCGGTGGTATCGGCCCGGACGATATCCAGGATGTCCATGTCCGGGCTGACCAGCACATCCACCTTGTGGCTGACCCCCAGGCGGGAAACAATATGATCGCCACCTTTGGTGTCCACGCTGGCTTTCAGAATCAGCACCCGCATGCCGCGTTCGTTATAATTGAAAGCAACCTGCAAAAGCGCCGTGGTTTTGCCGCTGTTCATTGCGCCGTAACGGTAATATAGCTTTGCCATGTTTGGCTCCTTATTAATAAAGTGAAAAACAGCATGAAAATCGGGGTGTACCACAGGATCCTGCACCCATGCCGGGGCAGGCGCTGGGGTACACCCCGCCGGAAACAGTCATGCGCTGTGTGTTCGGCTTTTATTCATCATGGTTGCGCAGCCGGTAGCCAAGGCTCATCAGGCTGTCGCCCAAATGGACGTTTTCCACTGTGACCTGCGGATAAACGACCGAAAGATCATAGTGGCTGAAGTTCCAGAAGCCCTGAATACCCAGCCGAACCAGTTCGTCCGAAAGGTCCATGGCGCTCTGGCGCGGCACGCACAGCACGGCGACCACCGGCTTGTGCGCCGCACAGAAGCTTTCCAGCTCGGACAGTGGGCGGATGGTTACGCCGCTGATCTCCTTGCCCTCCAGGGCGGGGTTGATATCAAACGCGGCAATCAGCTTGTAGCCGTTGGTATCGCGGCTGATAAAGCTGGAGACCGCCGTGCCCAAGCGGCCAGCACCGATCAGCACGGTAGGCAGCAGCTCGCCGTTGCCAAACAGCAGTTTGCCAATCTCGGTAAGCAGCACATCCACCTTGTAGCCGATGCCCTGCTGGCCAAAACCGCCAAAACAGTTGAAATCCTGCCGCACCTGGCTGGCGGTGGTGCCCATCATGCGGGCCAGCTCGCTGGAAGAAATTTTATCACGCCCATCTGCCTGCAGGTTGCTCAAGTAGCGGTAATATTTGGGCAGCCGCTTGATCACGGGCAACGATGCTTTGTTTTGCATTGTTGATGACATAAAGACTAATCTCCCGTTCTCCGGGCAGGGGTAAAGGGAACACCCTGCCTCTTGTGTAATTCCGATGTAAATTCTAGTAAAAGTATAATCAATCTTGTGCTGATTGTCAATTTTTTATCTAAGTTTTTCCGCGCTTTTTTTGCTCAGCCGCGCCCCTCTGTGCATAAAAAAGCGTACCAGCGGGGCATACTGTCAGGGTATAGCCGGGTTTTGCACTGCCCGGCGCACCGATTCTGTCGGAAGGAAAGGACCCCCGCCATGCCAAACCGTACCCCAAAACAACAGCCCGCCCCCCATGCTGCCAAGGACGCCAAGGATGTGGAGCGCATGCGGCTGGAACATGACCTGATCACGGACAGCGGCATTGTGCCCGCCACCAAGGGCCGCCATGCCATTTATTGCCTGACGGTGATCGGCACCATTGAGGGCCACAGCCTGGCTCCTGATAACCAGAAAAGCACCAAGTATGAGCATGTGATCCCCCAGCTGGTGGATATTGAGGAGGACCCCGCCATTGAGGGGCTGTTGGTCATCCTGAATACCGTGGGCGGCGATGTGGAAGCCGGGCTCGCTTTGGCGGAGCTGATCTCCGGCGTCAGCAAGCCCAGCGCAACGCTGGTGCTGGGCGGCGGGCATTCCATCGGTATCCCGCTGGCGGTTTCGGCCCGCAAAAGCTTTATTGTGCCCACCGCCACCATGACGGTGCATCCGGTGCGCCACTCCGGCATGGTGCTGGGGGTGCCCCAGACCCTGCGCTATTTTGAGCAGATGCAGGAGCGCATCGTCAGCTTTGTGGCGGGGCATTCCGGCATCAGCGCCAGGCGCTTTACCCAGCTGATGCACAATACCGGGGAGCTGGTGATGGATATGGGCACCGTGCTGGGCGGGGAACAGGCTGTGGAAGAGGGGCTGATCGACGCCATCGGCAACCTGGGCGATGCGCTGCACTACCTGTATGCCGAAATCGACGCCGGGAAAACCGGATATTGAGGGGGCGCTGCCCGCCAGTGGGCGGAAAGGCTTTGATGAAAATAGAAAGAGAAAGGGGTTTTACAAGCGGGCGTTTTCATGCTACAATATACCTTATGCTATAAGGGGCAGTATGCCCCTGCCCAAAACAGCACGGCACAGCCGCCGTGGCGGATGGCAGATAAAATCACTGCGCGGAAAGTCTCTTTATGCGGGCCCGCCGGATGCTGTTTAATGGCCGCCCGCTGCCAGATAAAAGGCGAAAGAACTTTCGTTCAAAACGGGGGCAGGGCCCGCCGCGCCAAAGCAAATCAACAATGGCTGCCCGCTGAACAGGGCAGCCTGAATATACGCATATTATAGTAAAGAGGTAGGGAGAGCATGGCACGTTCAAGTTCCGCCAAAAACGGAAAAAACAGTAAAAACACATACCGCGCCTCCGGCAGCAAAAGCAGTAAAAGCAGCAGCTCCGGGGCCAGACACAACAGTTCGGCCTCCGGCAGCAAAAAGCGGATGTCCAGGCTGGAACAGCGCCGCGCCCAGCAGCAAAACCTGATCCGCAGCGTGGTGCTGGCCGGGTTTGGCATTCTGGCCATTGCGCTGGTGCTGGTGCCGGGGCAGAGCTTCTGGAATGTTCTGCGCAGCTGGCTGTTTGGCACCTTTGGCGTGGTTACATATTTTGTCGGCCCGTTTTTGCTGTATCTGGCCTATCTGCTGGCATCCGGTTACCATGTGGGCACTTTCATTGGCAAGGTGCTGCTGTTGGCGGTGCTGCTGGCCGGTACGGCGGTCATCTTCTCGGACTTTAAGGTAGGGGATACCCCCTGGCAGACCGTCAAGATGCTGTTTGCCTGGGGGCAGCGCAAGTTCTGGACCGGCGGTGTGCTTGGTGTGCCCATCGGTGCATCGCTGCTGGCCGTCTGTGGCCGTCCCGGTGCCAATATCGTCATGATTATTGTCATCCTGATGGGGCTGATGGTGTTTTTTGCCGTTACCCCGGTGGATGTGGTGCAGTTCATCAGCTATTATATTCAGGAGTTCAAAGCCCGCCGCGCCGCCCGTGCGGAAGAAGAAACCGCTTATGATACCCAGCTGTTTGGCCATGAAGCGGAGGAAGAATCCCTTGAAAACCTGACCGGCAGCCTGCCGCCCATGGCCGGTGAGTCTCCGGCCACGCCGCAGTCTGGCACCCGCCGCCCCTTTGATGTGGCCCCCTATCTGGAACAGGAGGAAGCCGCCCGCCGCAATGCGGCCCAGGCAAACCCTGCCGACCAGGCAGCCGCCGCGGCGCAGGTCGGACAGCCGGCGGCCCAGCCCCAGCAGACGTATACGCAGCCCGGCACCGCAACATACCCCGATATGCAGCGTGCCCAGGCTGCGCCCCAAGGCGTGCAGCACACCCAAAGCTTTGCCCCGCCCGCCCAGCATTCGGACTTTGATGTGGACCTGGGGCCGGATGCTTCCCAGCGCGCTTTGCAGAACGCCGTGCAGCATGACCCGCTGCAGAAAATTGAGATCGGCCCCGGCGGCACCTTTGGCCTTGACCCGCTGGAGCAGTTGAACCATCGCAAGTACCCCGCGCCCCAGCCGGAACCCCAGCCCCAGCCGCAGGAAGAAAGCTTTGAGCTGCACCTGGAACCGGAAGCCCAGCAGGCTGAGGAAGCCCCGGTGGAGGAAGACAGCCTGAATGACCTGATCCAGCGCGCCGTGACCGGGCGGGATACCCCCGTGGCCGGTGCCGATGTGGGCTTGCCCGATGAGGATGAAGCGGAAAGCTTTGAAACCCCGCTGACCCCGGAACCGGATGATACCGCACCTGCCGCCTCGGTGGAAGATTTTTCCACCCCGCTGGAGCCGGTAGAGGAATTGCCGGAACCGGATGACGTTGGCAGCAGCGAAAGCGCGGATAATTTTGAAACACCGCTGGTGCCGGAACCCACCCAGCCAGCGCCTGCCCCTGTTACAGCCATCCCCACATTGGGCGGCAGCTTTGACCAGGACGGTTTCGATGCAGCCAAGGCTGCCTGGAACGCCGGAATTCCGGTATCGGATCTGCTCACCGGGCGGGTCAGCGTGCAGGCCCCGGCACCGCAGCCCACGGCCCAGCCTGCCGCCGCTGCGCCTAAAGTATACAGCGTAACGGATGAACGCCGCCCCGGCAGCCCCAACCGGCTGCGGGTATCTTCCAGCATGGGCAATTCGGCTTCGGCTCCCATTTCCAGCCCGCCCAGCGTGGCCAAAGCAATGGCGAAAGCCCCTGCCGCCCCGGCAGCCACCGCACCCGCCGGTGCAGCCCGCGAAGCGGACGAGGATGCCAGCAGCGAAGCTACGGCAGCCTTTGCCGCCCAGGCCAAAGAGGAGTTCCCGCCGTATACTTACCCATCTTTGAACCTTTTCAATGCGGCCAAGCCGGAAGATGAACGCGGCGCGGCCGCCGAGATGAAGAAAAACGCCGATATCCTGGTGAACACGCTGGACAGCTTTGGTGTTAAGACCCATATCCTGGATATCTGCCGCGGCCCTTCCGTGACCCGGTATGAGCTGCAGCCCCAGGCGGGCATCAAGGTCAGCCGTATCACCAGCCTGTCGGATGATATCGCCCTGAACCTTGCCACCGCCGGTGTGCGTATCGAAGCCCCCATTCCCGGCAAACCCGCCGTTGGTATCGAGGTGCCCAACAAGATCCGGTCTACCGTCAGCATCCGCGGGGTGTTTGAATCCCAGAACTACATCAACATGCGCAGCCCACTGACCATGGCACTGGGCAAAGATATTGCCGGTACAGCCCAGGTGGCGGACCTGTGTAAAATGCCCCACCTGCTGATCGCCGGCTCCACCGGCAGCGGTAAATCCGTCTGCGTCAACTCGATCATCATCAGCTTTTTGTTCCGCTCCGGTCCGGAAGATGTCAAACTGATTCTGATCGACCCCAAGGTGGTGGAACTGGCTGAGTACAACGGCATTCCCCACCTGTTAATGCCCGTTGTGACCGAGCCGCGCAAGGCCGCCGGTGCCCTGGGGGCCAGTGTGGCCGAGATGGAGCGCCGCTATAAGCTGTTTGCCGAAAACAATGTGCGCGATATCAAGAGCTATAACAAGCTGGCCAAGCAGCACCCCGATGTGCTGGAACACCTGCCTTATATCGCCATTATCATTGACGAGTTGGCCGACCTGATGATGGTTGCCGGCAAAGAGGTGGAAGATTATATCTGCCGCATTGCCCAGAAAGCCCGTGCGGCCGGTATCCACCTGATTGTGGCAACCCAGCGCCCCAGCGTGGACGTTATCACCGGCCTGATCAAAGCCAACATCCCCAGCCGTATTGCATTTGCAGTTTCCAGCCAGATCGACTCCCGCACCATTCTGGACAGCGGCGGCGCCGAAAGGCTGCTGGGCAACGGCGATATGCTGTTCCTGCCGGTCGGTGCTTCCAAGCCCGTGCGTGTGCAGGGTACCTTTGTGACGGATGAAGAGATCAGCGCTGTGCTGAACTTTATCAAATCCACTTCCAGCGCCCAGTATGATGAAGAGATGATTGCCGAGATGGAGCGCCGTGCCGTGGCCGAAAAGGGCGGCAAGGGCAGCAGCTCCGATTCGGACGATGACAGCGGCAGCCGCGACCCCATGTTTGAACAGGCGGTGGAATGCGTCATCGAAGCCGGGCAGGCATCCACCAGCCTTTTGCAGCGCCGCTGCAAGCTGGGCTATGCCCGTGCGGCCCGCATCATGGACCAGATGGAACAGGAAAAGATTATCGGCCCCTATGAGGGCGCCAAGCCCCGTGCCGTTTTGCTGACCCGCGCCCAGTGGCAGGAACGCCAGCTGGGCCAGGGTGAGTAAATACCGGCGGCGCAGGTATTGCCGCCATTCCTACCGCCGCCCCCAGGTGTGGACCATTGTGGCCGCTGTTCTCATCGCCGTTGCCTTGTATGTGGTCGAAAATTACGGCGGCAACGGTTTTGTGCCCAGCTGGGACCAGATTTACCAATGGGTTGGCCTGGAACCCAGCCAGAGCGAAACCACAGCCCCGCTGCCGGAAGGGGAAACCGAAGTGGTGTTCCTGGATGTGGGGCAGGGGGATGCCGTGCTGATTTTGCAGAACGGTGCGGCCTGCCTGATTGATGCAGGCCCCAAGGATGCCCGGCAGAACCTTGTGCAGGACCTGCGCAGCTATGGCGTAAGCCAGTTGGACCTGTTGGTGATGACCCACCCCCATGCCGACCATGTGGGCGGCATGCAGGCCGTTTTGCAGAACTTTGATGTGCAGACCCTGCTGACCCCCGACCTGAGCGAAACTGACGTGACCGGCCAGACCCAGCGCACCCTGCAAACCGCCCAGGAATGCGGCGTACCGGTGGAAACTGCCTATACCGGCCAGCAGTACACCATCGGCACCGGCACATTGACCGTGCTGCTGCCCGGTGTGGATGCCGATACGGCGGGCAGTGACGATGCAATAAATGATATGTCGCTCTGCCTGCGGTTTGAAGCCGGGAACTTTACCTTTTTGGATACCGGCGATGCCGAGCGCAACGAGGAAGCCGTCCTGGCGGAGCAATATCCGTTCCGCTTGCGGTCCACCGTGTTCAAGGCCGGGCACCATGGGTCGTCCACATCCAACACCCAAACACTGCTGTGGCAGGTGCAGCCCCAGCTTGTGGTTGCCAGCTGCGGCCTGAACAATGATTACGGCCACCCCCACCGCGAGGTCATCCAGGAAATGCAGGATGAGGGCATTGACTTTTACCGCACCGACCTGTACGGCACGGTGACCGTGACCGCCCAGGCGGACGGCAGCTTTACTGTGCAGACGGCGAAACAGCCGGACGAAGAGCTGGCTCCCGCCGCGTAACCCCCGGCAGCCTGACTCTGTGTGCCTGACCCCAGCAAGTCGGCAGGAAAGTGTTCCCGCACGCCCCAAAAGTTTTAATTAGGTAGAAATAGAGGAAAGTAATAAAAATACAGGAGGATGAATCCTATGCAGATCTCCCAGATGTTCAAGCGCAAGCCTTGCGTGTTTTCCATCGAGTGCTTCCCCCCGAAGCAGACCGCCAACTTTGGTAAAATGAAGGACACCCTGCGCACCATGCGCACCCTTAACCCGGATTTTATCAGCGTTACTTACGGTGCAGGCGGCTCCACGGGCGGCGTTTCCACTGTGGAAGTGGCCGAATTCCTGAAAAACGACCTGAACGTAGAGCCGCTGGCCCACATGATCTGCATGGGCAGCGATAAGGCAAAGGCCGCCCAGCTGCTGGACCAGCTGAATGCCGCCGGTGTGCGCAACGTGCTGACCCTGCGCGGCGACCGCACCCCCACCCGCCCCGAAAGCCCGGACTTTGCCCACGCAAGCGACCTGGCCCAGTTTGTGTGGCAGACCCAGCCGGAATTTGATATCCACGCTGCCTGCTACCCCGAAGGCCACCCCGAAGCCGCTACCCTGGCCCAGGATGTTGCCAACCTGCGCTTTAAGCAGGAGGCCGGTGCCACCCACCTGCTGACCCAGCTGTTCTTTGATAATATGCACTTTTATCGCTTTTTGAACCTGGCCCGCCGCGCAGGCATCACTTTGCCGGTGTCTGCCGGTGTTATGCCCATCGTTAAGCGCAGCCAGATCGAGCGCACGGTGGCACTTTCCAGCGCCAGCCTGCCTTCGGAGTTTACCCGCATGATCTCCCGCTACCAGGACGATCCCGAAAGCCTGTATGCTGCCGGTATTGACTATGCCGTGCAGCAGCTGCGAGATCTGATCGAGGGCGGCGCGGACGGTGTGCACCTGTATGCCATGAATGACGCCAAGGTTGCCGCCGCTGTGTATGAGGGCATCAAGGACCTGCTGTAATCGGCCTGTTGGCCCCATAGAGGGAGAGTGAAACGCTGTGCAATTAGCCTACCCGCAAAGCGATACGCGCGCCGAAACCCTTCGCTACCTTGGGGCAGGGGGCTGGCAGCCGGATGCTGCATCCCAGGTGCTGCTGCAAAAAGCCGAGGACGCCCTGCGCGCCGCCGCCACCCCGCGCGGCGTGTGGAAACAGCTGCCGCTGACCGCCCTGCCGCTGCAGAACGCCGGGAATGATATTGCCCGCCACCTGCGCGGCTGCGATGCCATGGTGCTGATGGCCGTTACCCTTGGCAGCGGGGCTGATACCCTGATGCGCCGCCTGGAGCTGACGGATATTGCCCTGGCCGCTGTGGTGGATGCGATGGCTTCCGCTGTGATGGAAGAGCTGTGCAACGCGCTGGAAGCCGAGATCCGCACCAGCGTGCAGGCGCAGGGGCACTACCTGACGGGGCGTTTTTCCCCCGGCTATGGGGACTGCCCGCTGACTTTGCAGCAGCCGTTTGCCATTGCGCTGGATACCGTGCGTGGCCTTGGCATGGCGGTCACGCCGGAAAATCTGCTGACCCCGCGCAAAAGCGTAACAGCCATCCTTGGCGTGGCGGACCACCCGGTAACGGGGGCCCGCGCCGGGTGCGGGCACTGCCTGCTGCGCGAAAAGTGCGAATACAGAAAGAGGGGAACCACCTGTGAAAATTGAGGAAGTATTTGCCCGCCGCCGCTTTATTATGCTGGATGGCGCCATGGGCACCCAGCTGCAGCTGCGCGGCCTGACCACAGAACAAAAGCCGGAACTGGCCGCCTTTATCATGCCGGATGTGCTCACTGCCGTCCACCGGGACTATGCCCGCGCCGGGGCGGATATCCTGCTGGCAAACACCTTTGGCGCCAACCCTCGTAAATTGAAGGGAACCGGCTATACTGTGCAGCAGGTGATCGAAGCGTCCATCGCATGTGCCCGGACCGCCGCGCAGGAAACCGGTGCCCTGGTGGCACTGGATATCGGCCCCATCGGCGAGCTGCTGGCCCCGGCCGGTACCCTGCCGTTTGAGGATGCCTGCGCCCAGTTTGCTGAGATGGTGCGCGCCGGTGCCGCAGCCGGGGCAGACCTCGTCTTTCTGGAAACAATGACCGACCTGTATGAGCTGAAAGCCGCCATCCTGGCCGCAAAGGAAAACTGTGACCTGCCGGTGTTTACCTCGATGAGCTTTGAGGCCCGTGGCCGTACCTTTACCGGCTGCACAGTGGAAAGCTACGGCATTACCGCCGCCGGCCTTGGTGCGGACGCCGTGGGCATCAACTGCTCGCTGGGCCCCAAGGAAATCCTGCCCTTTGCTCAGCGGCTCTGCCGTGTGGTGCCCGCCGGTATGCCGGTGTTTGTCAAGCCCAATGCGGGCCTGCCGAACCTGGACGGCAGCTATGATATCACCCCGGCGGAGTTTGCCACTGAGATGGCCGCCTACCTGCCCACCGGAATTTCCATGCTGGGCGGCTGCTGCGGCTCTGAGCCGGAATCCATCCGCCTGCTGAAAGAGCTGACCCAGGATAAAACCCCCGCCGCCAAAACCCCTATTGTGCGCAGCCGCCTGTGTACCCCCGTGCGCTGCGTGGAGGTAAACGGCATTACCGTGGTGGGCGAGCGCATCAACCCCACCGGCAAAAAGCGCTTGCAGCAGGCCCTGCGGGAGGGCGACAGCGCCTATGCCTGCGCCCAGGCCGTAGCCCAGGCCGAAGCCGGTGCCGAGCTGCTGGACGTGAACGCCGGTCTGCCGGATATTGACGAACCCGCCACGCTGGAAATGCTGGTGCGGGAGCTGCAATCCATCACCGACCTGCCATTGCAGCTGGATTCTTCCAACAAAGATGCTTTGGCCCGCGCGCTGCGCATTTATAACGGCAAGCCGATCGTCAACTCGGTCAACGGCGAGCAGAAGGTGCTGGACAGCATTCTGCCTCTGTGCAAAAAGTACGGCGCCGCCGTGGTTGGTCTGGCACTGGATGAACACGGCATTCCCAAAACGGCAGAGGGCCGCTTTGAGGTTGCCAAGCGCATTGTGGCCGCAACGGATGCTATCGGCATTCCCCGCGGGGATGTTTACATCGATTGCCTGACGCTGACGGTTTCTGCCGAGCAGAGCGCCGCTGCCGAAACCCTGAAAGCCATTACCATGTGCAAAAAGGAACTGGGCGTGCGCACCGTGCTGGGTGTTTCCAACATCAGCTTTGGTTTGCCCTGCCGCGGCTACATGAATACCACTTTCCTGACGTTGGCCATGCAGGCCGGGCTGGACCTTGCCATCATGAACCCCAACACGCCGGAAATGATGGCCGCTGTGCGCGCCTACCGTGTGCTGACCAGCCAGGACGAAAAGTGCAATGATTACGTTGCCGCCTATGCCAATGTGCAGGTGCAGACCTCCCAGGTGGCAAAAACTGATGCCGCCGCCCCGGCGGGCGGTGCAGCAAGGGCCGATGCTCTGTTTGAAGCCGTGCGCCGCGGCCTGAAAAACGAAGCCCGCGCCGCTGCAGGGGAAGCCCTGAAAACCCGCGAGCCTTTGCAGGTGGTGAACGAAACGCTGATCCCCGCGCTGGATGTGGTGGGCGATGCCTTTGAAAAAGGCTCCATCTTTTTGCCGCAGCTGCTGCAATCCGCCACGGCGACCCAGGCTGCTTTTGAAGTGATCAAAACCGCCATTGCCGCCAGCGGCAGCCAGAGTGAAAGCAAAGGCCGTATTGTGATCGCCACCGTAAAAGGTGACGTACACGATATTGGCAAAAACATTGTGCGCGTAATTTTGGAAAACTATGGCTATGACGTGCTGGATCTGGGCCGCGATGTGCCGCCGGAGCGCGTGGTGGAAGCCGTGCGCCAGACCGGTGCGCCGCTGGTGGGGCTTTCGGCCCTGATGACCACCACCGTGCCCAACATGCAGGCCACCATCGAAGCCCTGCACGCGGCCAACCTGCCCTGCAAGGTCATGGTGGGCGGCGCTGTGCTGACCAAGGCATACGCCGAACAGATCGGTGCCGATTTTTATGCCAAGGACGCCAAAGCCAGCGCCGATTACGCCAAACAGATTTTTGGCTGATGGAATCAAGTTTTGACTTTCACGTTTCAGCTGGTATTTTGCTATAAGAAAAAATTAAATGCGATAACGCAATAAAACAGCGGCACACCGTTTCCCGGAAAATAGGGAAGCCGGTGTGCTGCTGTTTTTATTTGGAAAGGGGGAATGGCGAAATAGGAACGAAAAGAGTGTGAAAATAAGAAATGAGGAAATTGGAAAAATTGAAGAAAGAAGAAATCAAGAAGATAAAAGAGTGAGTTACGCCTTTTCTACCTCATAATCACTCCAGCTGTCTGCTGTGGCGGCGGCGCTGGTGTCCACGCTGGTTTGGTAATGGCAACGTTCTGCAGCAAAAAGGTGGATTCGGTGTTGGTGGTGTAAAACAGGGATGTGCATGGCCCTAAAACGATGAAGAGAGAACTTTTTAATTGGATTTTTATTCAAATCTTTTTAACAAAAACTTTCTGCCCCAGCCCCCAACCGCTACTTGCAATTTGCCAAACGGTATAGTATAATACTTAAAGCGGACAGGGCTGTATATTGCGCTGTTTTGCATACGGATGTGGGCCCCGTGCGCAGGAGCCCTGTGAACCATGTCAGGCGGGGAACCGAGCAGCATTAAGCGGTGGTCTCCTGGTGCTGCGGTCAGTCCGCATTCGTATGCAAAGCAGCGCAGCCGCGGGGCACACCCCGCGCGGGCCTTGTCCCTTTTTCTATGCCGCAAAATATTTTACAGGGGGTGGTTGCATTGTACCGTGCGCTGTACCGCAAGTGGCGTCCGCGCAAGTTTGTGGATGTTGTTGGCCAGGAAGCCATCGTAACGGCCCTGCAAAATCAGATCGCCGCCGGGCGCATTGGCCATGCCTACCTGTTTACCGGCACCCGCGGCACCGGCAAAACCACCTGCGCCAAAATTTTTGCCAAAGCGGTCAATTGCCTGGATACCACCAGCCCGGACCCCTGCGGTGAATGTGCTGTCTGCAAAGGCATTGATGAGGGCACCATTCTGGATGTATCGGAAATTGATGCCGCCTCCAACAACAGCGTGGATGACATCCGTGACCTGCGCGATGAAACCGCCTATCTGCCTGCCGTGTGCAAGTATAAGGTATATATCATCGACGAGGTGCACATGCTGTCTACCTCGGCGTTCAATGCCCTGCTGAAAACCATGGAGGAACCGCCGGAGCATGTGATCTTTATCCTTGCCACAACGGAAGTGCAAAAGGTTCCGGCTACTATCCTCAGCCGCTGCCAGCGCTATGACTTCCAGCGCATTACGGCGGATAAAATTGCCGGTCGGCTGGAATATGTGGCCGGGCAGGAAAACATTGAGCTGGACCATAACGCCGCCGAGCTGATCGGCCGCCTGGCCGATGGCGCCATGCGTGATGCACTGTCTATCCTGGATACCTGCGCCGGTGTTTCCAACACTGTGGATGAAGCGCTGGTGCGCCGCATGGCGGGCGTGACGGACCGCAAATATCTGTTTGAGATCAGTGATGCCATTGCCGCGCGGGACGCTGTGAAAGCCTTGCAGGAGATTGCCGCCCTGCGCCAGCAAAGCGTGGATATGCGCCGCCTTTGTATGGAGCTGGCCGGGCATTACCGCAATTTGATGCTCAGCGCCCTGCCCGGCGGCACCGACCTGCTGACGGGAACTTCCCCCGAAGAAGAAGCTGCCTACGCTGCGCGGAAAGATTTCCCCCAGGCGGAAGCGGTACGCGCTGTCAATGCGTTTGGCGCCGCGCTGGAAAAGATGGCCCGCGGTACGGACCAGCGCATTGAGCTGGAACTGGCGGTTTTCTCGCTCACCCAGCCGGAAGCAGTGCCTGTTGCGCTGCCTGCCGCCGTGCCCGCCCGTCCGGTGGTTACAGCAGCCAGTCCGGCCCCCTTTGCCGCCGCCCCGCAGCAGGTGCCCCCGGTGCAAATGGCATCGGCCCCCGTGCCGCCTGTGGCAGCCCAGCCGCTTCCGCCTACCATGGAACAGCCGCCGTTCAGCGCACCCATAGCAGGGGAGACCCCGCCCTTTGAGCCGGAGCTTGCCCCCGCCGCCCCGGCGGTGCAGCAGCCCACCCCGGCTCAGCAGCCGGTGTACGCGGCGGATGTGCCCATCCCCAAACCGGTGCGCACCGTGGCCAAAGAGCCGCAGCTGTTCCCCCAATGGCAGGCGGTGCTGGAGCTGATTGCGGAAAATGACCCCATGCTGAACTCTTACCTGCGCGGAACCCAGGCTTATTACGATGGCCGCCGCGTGCTGATCGAGTGCAGTGATGATTTTCGCGATTTTATGCGCCGCAGCAAAGAAACCAGCAAAAACATCAAACAATATATCTACCAGGTCACCCACATCAAATGCGGCATCGGCCCGTATGAAAAAACCGCTGCAGCTGCATCCAACGCCCCCGCGGCCGATGTGGAAGAGACCCTGCGCCAGATGAAAGACCTTGGCGTGGATGTAGTGGTAGAAGATAAATAATGTTGCTGTCAACCGCAGTGTTGCGGTGTGCCGCCCGGCGGCAGCGCCGGGTGATAACAATATGGATAATAAGGAGAATTACCTATGAAAGCAAGACTTCCCAAAGGCTATGGCCGCCCCGACCCGCAGGCAATGATGCGTCAGGTTCAGAAAATGCAGGATGAGATCCGCGCAAAGCAGGACGAGCTGGAAGCCCGTGAATACACCGGCACAGCCAGCGGCGAGATGGTTACCGTTACCATGACCGGTAAGCACGAAGTGACCGCCATCAAGATCAAGCCTGAAGCCGTAGACCCGGATGATCTGGAAATGCTGGAAGACCTGATCGCTGCAGCTGTCAACAGCGCGGTTGCCGCAGTGGATAAGGATTCTGACGAAGAGATGGCTAAAATGACCGGCGGCATGAATATCCCCGGCCTGGGCTGATCGGGGGCCGCTGCATGCAGAACGCCGAACCCCTTGAAAACCTTGCGGACCAGTTTGCCCGGTTCCCCGGCATTGGCCGCAAGGGTGCCGTGCGCATGGCCTATGAGGTAATGTCCATGAGCAATGAGCAGGCCATGGAGCTGGCCAAGGCGATTGAAAACGCCAAGGTCAAGCTGCACCGCTGCCGCCTTTGCCAGGATTATACCGCCAACGAGGTGTGCAGCATCTGCGCTTCCCCCAAACGGGACCGCTCCGTGATCTGCGTGGTGGAATCCCCGCGGGATGTAAAAGCCATTGAACGCACCCATGAGTTCAACGGCCTGTACCATGTGCTGCATGGCCTGATTTCCCCCATGGACGGCATTGGCGCGGATCAGCTTTGCGTAAAGGAGCTGCTGGCCCGCCTGGACGGCACCGTGAAGGAAGTCATCATGGCCACCAGCCCCACGGTGGAAGGCGAGGCGACCGCCATGTACCTGGCCAAGCTCATCAAGCCCCTGGGCATCAAAACCACCCGCCTTGCCTATGGCTTGCCGGTTGGTTCCAGCCTGGAATACGCTGATGAAACCACTTTGTACCGCGCTATGGAAGGCCGCGGCGAAATGTGATGCCCGATTTGGCTTGACAAAACGATTTTACTGCGTTATACTGTATACCCCTTAGCAGAATGGACTTGCGTGCTGCAGGGGGAAACGGCTTTGAAAGGAGGTGCGCTTGATGGCACAGGAAAAGCCCGGCAAAAAGGTGATTGCCCAAAACCGTGAAGCGCGCCACGAGTATTTTGTCATCGAAGCGCTGGAAACCGGCGTTGAACTGGTCGGCACCGAGGTCAAAAGCCTGCGTGCCGGCGGGGTCAACCTGAAGGATTCCTGGGCAGATATTGATGATGGTGAGATCATCCTGAAAGGCATGCACATCAGCCCATATGAGCAGGGGAATATCTTTAATAAAGATCCCCGCCGCCCCCGCCGCCTGCTGGCGCATAAAAGCGAGATTCGCCATTTGCAGCAGCAGATCAAACTGCAGGGGTACACACTGGTGCCGCTCCAACTGTATTTCAAGCAGGGGCGTGTAAAAGTGGAACTGGGCCTGTGCAAAGGCAAAAAGCTGTACGATAAGCGTGCTGATGCCGCCGCACGGGACGCCAAGCGCGATATTGACCGCGCAATCAAAACAAGAAGATAATTTTTTCGCGCACACACTTTTGTTTTCCCACGCTGTGTGGTTCTGCCGCACAGCGTTTATAGGGGGCTGTAATGGTTTCGACGGGGAGAGAGAGGCGTGAGCAGCGGGCCGTGGCGGTGCACCACGATAAAAGCGCCAAACAAAATTAACTGACAACGATTATACTGTTGCCGTCGCTGCCTAATTAGGCACGACCGTCCTGCCTGTTTTAGTACCGCACAGGGTCAGGGCGTCGACTAGGTACTGAACGTGCACGGGCCTAAGCTTTGCCGCCCGTCATGAATTTATGAAGCTACCAATGTGTCAAGCGTGTGCACTCGCTCGCACTGCGGGAATCTTAATAAATGCACTGCGCCCGGAGATACTCTAACCGCTTTCTTTTCGGACACGGGTTCGACTCCCGTCAGCTCCACCATAAACCATCAAGACGAACACACTACTTTTATCACGATGATAGGTAATGTGTTCGTTTTGTTTTGTCCGTTTCCGGGCCTGAAATAGAAATAAATTAAGTCTAATTTGTGAACAAATAGAACATCATTAGAGACCCATTACAACAAAAAAAGCGGCGGGCAATCCCTGAAAAGATGGAAAGCCTGCCGCTTTTATTATGGATTATTTAATTTGCCGGTAATTTGCCGGTAAATTGCCAGTCAGTTGTCTTTTCCGATCTGCTTAATAACCTGATCCGCGCCGGTCGCAGCCAGGCCGGAAACAATGCCCACGGCCAGGGCGGTCAGGGGATCAGCGGCGGGAAAGTCCGGCACGTTGATGTACATGGCGGCAAGGCCCAGCAGGCCGCCAAGGGCGCCGCAGATGGACGGCAGCCATTTGTTGGCCAGCGGGGTCTGCTTGACCGCGGTGGCGGCAAAGTCTCCTATTGACATAAAATAATATTTTTTGTAAATACACATTGACATTAAATATTATCTGCGCTATAATAAGTACAACATAAGAGATACGAAACACCCCACACAAACAAAGGAGAAAACACTATGACTACCGAGATTATCATCACCATCGCTTTGGCATCCCACCGCACCGGCAATTACACCCCCGCCGAAAACGCCTATTTCACCGCCGTACAGAACGACACCTACAGAAACTTTCGCTTGCCGGAAGGCTGGAGCTACGAAGGTCACGAACCCAAAGGCATACCGCACCACAAAGCCGTGACGGTTTCCCTGCCCGACTTCATCCACGCTGTGCCGGGCGGCATCCGCTCCGACTACAAAGCCAAGGACGGCAACATCGATCTGGTCCTTGCCTTCGTCCCCGCCATCCGCGTGACAGGCGACTATGATCAAGCCATTGACGAGGCGCTGCAGGCGTTGACCATAACCGCACCGACCAGCTCCGGCAAGCGCGAAGAAATCCCCTTTGAGATCGTATCCGTATCGTCGCTTTTTGACGCAAAGCAGATGTAATATAAAAAAGGAGCCACACCATGAAAAAGATCATCAACGGCAGCCGCTACAACACCGAAACCGCCCAGCGGCTCGGTGTTCACGAAAACAATTTCTTGCCCAATGACATCTACTATCGCGGACAAGATTTATACCGCACCAAGGCGGGCAAGTATTTTATACACAACTACGGCAACGGTTTCCCCAAACAGGATGGCAACTGGGGCTGGGGCGAGGAGATCACCCCCATCACCGAGGACGCCGCCCGCGAGTGGGCAGAGAAGTACCTTGACGGCAACACCTACGAGGCGGCGTTTGGCGAGGTGGTAGAGGATGCCCGCCTCAACGTCCTGCTACCGCAGGAGCTGCTGGACAAGCTGGACGCCCGTGTCACTGCGGGCGGCGGCAACCGCAGCGAAGTTGTACGCGCTGCGCTACGTGCCTACCTTGAGGGCTAAGCCATGCCGCCGTTTAAGGATTTATCCGGGCAAACATTTGGCTATCTGTACGTTATCGAGCCGACTGCGAAGAGGCAAGACGGCAACCGGGTTTTCCGCTGCCGCTGCCTTAACTGCGGTAAAATCGTGGAGCTGCCGAGCCGTACCATCGCCCACTCCAAGCAGATCAGCTGCGGGTGCATAAAAAACCGCAACCTGACCACCAAACCCATTGCCGATAAGCTCGGGCAGGTTGACGGCACCAACGTTAGCCGAATATCATCGAGCAAAGCCCAACGGAACAACACCACAGGCGTGCGCGGTGTGTCGTGCAGAAAAGACGGAAAATATGTCGCATACATCTATTTTAAGGGGGAGCGGTACCACCTGTATTGCGGCGCCGACAAAAATAAAGCCATTGCCGCCCGCAAAGAGGCAGAGCAGCGCCTCTTTGGTGAGTTTTTAACGTGGTACAATGCGCAAAAAGACCAGCAAAAATAAAAAAAATAAGCGGCGGGCAATCCCTGAAATGAGGAAAAGCCCGCCGCTTTAATTATGGATTATTTAACTTGCTGGTAACTTGCTGGTCAGTTGTCTTTGCTTGCCTGCTTGATAACCTGATCCGCGCCGGTCGCAGCCAGGCCGGAAACAATGCCCACGGCCAGCGCTGTCAATGGGTCGCCTGCCGGGAAGTCTGGCACGTTGATGTACATGGCGGCCAGACCCAGCAGGCCGCCAAGGGCGCCGCAAATGGACGGCAGCCACTTATTTGCCAGTGGGGTCTGCTTGACAGCCGTTGCGGCAAGGTAGCAGATAACGGTGATGCAGGCAACGGATGCGATGCCAAAAGATGCAAAATCCATGATGATTTCCTCCTATGTGTTTGTTGTGTAGGTGTTCAATCGTTTCTGATCGGCAGGGCCTTGGCGCGGTTGTACAGCTCCGTACCTGTGCCGTTGCCGCCCAGGGCATGGTAGCTGCGGTAGAGGTATTCCAGATTCCTCATGGCGTCCGTGTCGATGCTGCCCTGCGCAAGGCAGCGGGAGCACTCGGCATACAGGCGGTCGTGCAGGATAGCCAGAAGTCCGGCCTTAATGGCTTTGCGCTCCTCTTCCTGCTCCTTCACCCGCTTGGCCAGGCGACGGTAGCCTGCCAGCAGTGCGGCGCAGATCAGGCCGAAGAGCCACTGCACCCAGTATCTGATGATCCAGTCCAGCACGGTCACTCCTCCACATACTCGGCCTTGTACAGCCCTGCGTCAATCAGCTGCAGCTCTGCGCACTTACGCATGATGTACCATGCGTCGCCGCTGGATACCGGCCCAACGTCCAGCATCCACTGGTTGCCATCCGCACAGGTTTCGCGGTACAGGCCCGCCGCGATCAGTCCCAGCCCATCGCACAGGGCGCGGATGGTTGCGCGGTCGCCGCTGGAGATACGGCCAATGGTGATTTGCTGCTTGTCCAGCTTGTTGGGGGTGGTATCCTCCGGTGTGGGCGCGGTGTGGCCCTGCAGGCCCGCCTGGATCATCAGCTGCTCATAATCCTTGTAGACGCGGTTGCAGTCCAGGCTGGTGCCGTAGCCGGGCACGCCCAGCGCGTTGCGGCTGGAATACTGCCAGATGCCATACGGCAGGGGGCAGGTGCATGTGCTGCCATACTGGGCAACCCAGATATCGTATTTGGACAGCGCCTTGTAGTCCAGGCAGTTGCGAATAAAATTGCAGCTAGCATACAGGATGCCGTAGTATCCAGCCGCCTCGACCTCGCCCAGGAACGCCGCCACCAGTGCCGTGCGCTGCGCATTGGTCAGGCGCAAAATGCACGGTTCATACTCAATGTCATAGGCCACCGGCAGGCACAGGTGCTTGCCCTTGATCGCGGCCAGGCAGCAGCGGGCCTCCTGGCGGGCTTCCGCCGGGGTACTGGCGTAGCTGTACCAGTACACGCCGTACTGGATGCCCAGCCGGGCACACTCCGCTGCGTTGCGCTCAAACTGCGGGTCAACCTGGCTGCTGTAACGGCCATACCCGGCGCGCAGCATGGCGTGGCGGATGCCCTTGCTGTAGGCTGCCTGCCAATCAAATTTGCCCTGGTGTTTCGATACGTCGATTGCATAATACATACGCTTCACTTCCTTTGTACTTGTGCTTTGTACGCTGCTGTAGCTGCCCAGCTTGACCGCACTGCTGGCCGTGCTAAAATCGTTGTCCAGCCAGTTCAGCGGGTTCGTGCGCTGGCCTTTCCAGCGCACCTCAAAATGCAGGTGTGCGCCGTAACAGTTGCCGGTATCGCCGCTGTAGCCGATCAGCTGACCCTCCTGCACCTGCTGACCCTGGGTCACGCAGAGCTTGCTCAGATGGGCATACAGGGTTTCGAGGGCTCCGTACTTGTAGGTCGTGTGGCGCAGCTTGACCATGTTGCCATAGCTGTTGATGTCCCCCTGGGTGCGCTTGCCGTTCCAGCGGTAGGCCGTCTCCACCATGCCACCCTCCGCAGCGTACACGGGCGTGCCCACCGCCGCGCGGAAATCCAGCGCCCGGTGCAGACTGCCGTCATTGTAGAGCCAGCCTGCGGTGATAATGTGCTGGGCCAGGGGCCAGTGAAGCAGAACGTCTTCGTTTGAAAGTCTCATGATTTGTTGTCCTTATTTTGTCCTCTTCCACATATTTACCGCCAGATAGGGCGGCATGTTGTTGTGGGCTTTCCCGGAACCGCCGGAGGCGACTGTTACGGTTTTGGATTCCCAGTTCGGAATACCCCAGCCGCCTGATTGCGTTTGAACATACGCATCCGCAGAGTTTCCGGTTTTGGAGCGTATTACGTTGCTTCCGTTCGTCACAGACAACGAATAATTCGGTAGCTCGCTTTGTGTAAGTTTATGGGTGATTTCACCCCCTGTACCACCTGCGGGATAACTGCTAGAAGCGCCAAGCAAAAAGCGTTCAGAAATTCTTTCCCAAGTACCGCCAAACAAAGTCGCCGGGCTTGTACTGCTTACGCTCATGTAAATGCTGCCAACCGGCCAGGCTGCAAGTTTTGCTTCCGCGATGGCCGCCTTCACCGCCGCCGGCGTTGCCGCAACACCACCATTGGTCGAACTCGTTGAACTGGTCGAATCACTTAATTTCACACCACCCAGGGTTGAGCTGGTAGCGGCAGGCAGCGTATAGGTACTGGAGGAGGCCGGTGTCATATAGATCTGGTTGCTGTTCAGCGTTCCTTTACTCTTAGCATTATCATACTGGGCTTGCGACAGGTAGTTGATCACCAGGCTGTCCAGCTTTGTATCAGTTGCCATAATCATATACCTCTCGTAACGACAGCGTTGATCGCCGTCAGTCCACTCGGCAGGCCGGAGAGCTTGCCGTTGCTGATGCTTAGGCTCAGACCGGTGCTGCTTGGGCCGCCGTACATGGCGCTCTTGTAGTACTTGTCGCCCGCAAACGCGATCAGGCTCGTAGTCTGCTGACCCCAGCCGCCGGAACTGGTCATGGTGCCGTAGCCCCAAATCTTGATTGCCCCGTCAGTACGCCTAAAACTAACGCTGGGGTTGGTGTCCGTAATGGCATAAGCCTCCACATTGTTATTGCCACTGCCGCCGGAACTCCCGCCGCCGGCATAAGTTCCTGTCACGCCAAAAATGCTCACACCGCTTTTGATGTTTTCGGCCACAAGGTTTGCATCACCTTTAATGGTTTGAGCACCACTTAAATACTGGCTTGCGGCAATCGTCTGGTTACTAGTCGATGGTGTATAAGTCGCAGCAGCTTTCTTGGTCACACCACTGCCCACATATGTAGTCGAAATAGCATTTACAGTCACCTGGCTCAATCCGCCGTATCCGCTGTCAGGTTTTACAGTCTGTGTTCTTTCACTTGGCGATACAGTTTTGCTTTGTAAACTCACACTTCCGCTTCCACCACTGCTGCTGCCCGTGTAAGTACCAGAAACTCCAAAAATACTCACACCACTTTTAATGTTGCCAGCAGTCAGGTTGTTGTCGCCTTTAATGGTTTGAGCACCACTTAAATACTGGCCGGATGCAATGTTCTGGTCACTCGTTCCTGGCGTATAAGTCGCAGCACTCTTTTTCGTTACGCCGCTTCCCACATAAGTTCTCGATACTGCATTTACTGTAACCTGGCTCAAACCGTCATAGCCATTGTCTGCCTTGATCGTCTGTGCGCTCTCACTGGGGCTAACCGTTTTGCTCTGCAAAACAGCGCCGCTGGCACCACCGGTCACAAAGCCGCCCTGCATGTCAACGGCATCGCTGCCTAAATACACACCCATGCAACTGTCACCACCTTCTGAGCGTAACGTTTGTCGCGCCAACGCTGGCTGCCGTTATGTCAATGGTTTTTGCGCTGCTGCCGTCCCATGCGCCCTGACTGGTTCCGTTCAGTTTGATGGTCAGTCTGTTATTTAGTTTTTCGGCGCTCGTTGCGGAGCCGCCTGCGTTGCTGGAACCGGCATAGTTTGTGGTTCCGGTGACTTTGTCCCCTGTGGCACTGTGGGCAATTACCCCTTTCGGTAGGTCGGCAGCCTGCACCGTATCACCGGTCAGGTCGAGGACAACTTCATCGTTGATAACAACCTTATTTACGGCCATGCTCAGCCTCCGATCGTCAACGTCTGGCCGCCAGCGGCATTATCAACGTATGTGGCCGGGATCGCCTGCACAGTAACTTGGGACAGGCAGTTATACGCTTTGTCGGGCAGCACAACCTGCTGCTCAAAGGTCGGCGTAACGCTCTTGGCCTGCGGCTTCATGCCTTCGCTGCCACTCATAGAGCCTTTCACGCCCAGGACCGTAACGCCCTCGCGGATATTTGTGGGCACCAGCTTGGCCTGTTCGGTCGCTGCGATAGTCACTCCGCCCGCGCCATCATGAAAGCCCATGGGAATGGTGTACTTACCAGAAACGGTGCTGATTTCACCGTTGACTTCGCCGTTGTTGGGCATTGTGCCGGTCATTTTAGCGCCACGCGCGTAGAATGTTTTCCCGTTCAAAACCTCCGCCACAGCTGCGGTAGCATCGCTGGTATCCGCGTCTTTCGTGCTGGTACCGGTAATAGGGGCGCCGGACTTGTCGTGCGCTGTGATACCTTTTGCGAGCTTGTCCGGGGTAATGGTATCGGCAGTCAGGTCAAGCTTCGTTTCCTTGCCGATAACAACCTTGTTTACGTATTTATTGGGCATTGTAGTACTCCTCTCCTATAATCAGTGTGTAACCGTTGGAATCGTTGGTTACCTCGTACTGAGGTATCTTTTTGATTGTTATGTTCTGCTGCAATAGCCGCTTTGCGGTGGGCAGGGTCTGCGCCGAGAGCAACGGCGTGATGTCATATGGCCCTGCATACTCCGGCGCGCTAACCACTGCGGTGCCTGTAATGCGCACTGATACGGCGCTCTGTTGGGCCACTCGCACCTGGATCATGCACCATCAACCTCCTGGAATAAGGTCGGGCTCATTTTGAGCGCCAGAATCTCTGTCTGCGGCTGGTCAGTGCTGTCCCGCAACGTGATGCGGGTGTCCATGTACAATGTTTCGCCGCCCATGAATTTGTATGTCTCCGCCCGCGTCCAGGGGATAAGGATGATGTTCTGCCCCGCTTGCCGGGTGCAGTCATCCGGCCAGACGTTGGATTTAATGGCCGGGAAGCCTTTGCAGCTCTTCTGTTTGAACACAAATTCGATCCGGCTCACATCATCCAGATCCATCCCGATTTCCACGGGCAGCACAAATTGCGTTCCCTGTTTCATTCGTTTTTCTCCTAGTTCGGCAGCTTTTCTTCCTCTGTTTTCGGAGTTTCGATGTTTGCCGCCGCTGCTTCTTCGGCGGCCATGTTCTCCCGCACGGCGGCAAGCACGTTTTCCAGAACCAGCTCAGATACCGCAAAGGGGATTTTCGCTTCGTTGATCGCGGCAATAATCTTGCGCCTACACTCTTTGATGCGTTTGGTATCGGTCATGGTGTTTCCTCCTTAAAGCCGCGCGTTCACGGCATTTTTCAGCGTGGCAATGGCCGCCAGAACCTCTTCGTCAAGGGCCACAAAAGACCCCCGGTTGTTCTGGCTGGTGATGTTGCCATCACTGTCCAATTCGGTGTATGTGTAGCTCACGCGTTCGCCCTCAGCGGTCGTTACGATTGCCACGCCGGATAATTTCTTCATGCTAATTCCTCCGATTCATCCAATAGAATGTCTGCGGTTTCGTTCGCGCCGGTGTCCATAGCCAACAGGTCATCTGCGGCGGTGGTGCTTTCGTCCTGGGCGCGGGCGGCGGTGCTGGCGGCCAGATCAATGCCTGCCGGTTCGCCCGCGGGGTAGCTGCTGTCACTGCGGTCGGCATAGCTGCCCTCATAGCCGCGCTGGGCGGCCATGCAGAGCCATGCAAATTGCTGCCTCGGTGCGCCGTGTATAATGGCATACTGGCCGCAGTTTTCGGCCCACAGGTGGCCGGTTCCATCGCAATCCGTCAGCAGCCAGGCGGGCTGCCCGTACTGAGCGATGGTCTCCGCATAGTGCGGGTCAAGGGCAATCAGGCACCAGCCTTCGGGGCCGCACTGGCCCTTGCCCCAGTCCGCAAAGGTTGGCAGCGGCGTCTCAAATGCGGCCATTTTCAGCGCGCCGAAGCTGGTAGGCACCACGCGGGATTTCTCGCCCCAAACGTCCAGATTGTGCACGTTGAGCTTGCCGGAAACACCCACCCTCGTTGTATTAAAATCGGCATCGCTGTCATCGCTGCGGTTGTAGGTGATCTGCATCCCAACGTAAGATGTGGGGTCCAGTCCATTCACCCAGCCGTACTTGGCGTACTTGCTGCACGCCCCAATGTAGGAGCTGCCAGCCTCTGAGTACAGCACGCCGGTCAGGCCGATGCTGCCGGTGTTGATGGTGGCATACCATGCGATGTGCCGGTTGTCCAAAAATACACGCTCACCGGCCTCGGTGCCCATACGTATCCAAGCGTTGTCCAGGTCGTACACGGTGGTGTAGTTCAGGTTGTGTAGTTGTCCGGTGGTAATGTTTCCGCCGTTGATGATGGTCTTGTCCTGGTTCCATGTGCTCAAATCCGAAAATGTCACCACGCCGGATAGGTTGATCTGTGCGCTGGTGATCTCTGTTCCGCCTGCCGTCAGCTTGATGGTGCTGCTGGTTCCGCTTGTGTTGGCCGTCAGCTTAATTTCACTCACCGTCTGCTTGATCTCGGTTTTGGTTTCGTTGGCGGTCAGATAGTCGCCGGTGCTGGCCGTCCAGGCAGTGGGGGCGTTGCCCATCTGCACCATGGGGTGCATGATGGTCAGATCGTTGGTAACGGTGGCGTTATCGTTGGCTGTGCTTACAAACAGACCGTCTGCATAGCCGTCCGCGGTCGCCGTGAAGGCTGCCCAGCGCAGCTTCCAGCCATTATCCAGCACAATGTCCTGCTTCGCGTTTTTGAATGCACTGCCGTAGTAGGCTTTTGTGCCGCTGGTGGATTTGGTCTCAAACTGCAAAAACAGACTGTCTGTGCCGGAGTTGAGCTTGTACAGTACCGATGCACAATAGGTCATGCCCTTTGCAATGACCAGTGTTTTATCTGCCGCAAAGTGGAACCGGGTATTCTGGGCCTTATTGGTCACGCGAACAGATTCACCCGTAATGGTGTAACTGCCTTTTTTGCTTGCGGCATTGCCGCCTGCATCCAGGGTCGCATTGTTCCAGTCGTCGGTGCCCACAATAATATTGTTGCCGCCGGTGATCCGCTGCGTTACCGTCTGGGTAATGCTGTTGGCTTTCTGGTCGATCGCGGATACTGATTCTTTAACGGTTTTGAATTCCCGCTTTGTGCTGTCCAGGTCGTTGGAAATGGTTGTGGTGGTTTCTTTCAGGCTGCGGACTTCCGTTTTGATTTCATCCGCCGATTGGGAGATCAGGCTTTTGGCGTTTTCCTCTGTTATGTAGTCCCCGCTGCTAGCTGTCCACGCGGTCGGCGCATTGCCGTATTGCAGCATGGGGTGAAGCAGCGAAAACTTGTTGGTGTAGCTGCCGCCAACCCCCGCCTTTATGTTGCCGCAGCCAAGCTCGACAGTTTTCAAAACACCGTTTTTGCTGGGGGTCCATGTACCATACCGCAGCACCCAGCCGTCCGTCTGCTTAATTTCAAGCTGGTTTTCGGTTGTTATACTGAAATAGTAAGAAGTTCCGTTGTCGGCGTCATACGTAAGGCTCAGGCACAACCCGTCGGTGCCGGAAATTGGTTTGTACATGACGGACAGGCACAAAGTGACGCCTTTTGTAATGCGAGCGCCCGCGGTGTTGCAAATAAAATACCGATTGGAGTTTGCGTTTGTTACGGTCGCGCTGCCGGTATCGTTGTACGTGACTGAACTGCCGCTGACCGCGTTGCCTTTCAACTCGGCGTTCTTGAAGCTCTCACTGCCCAGGATCAGGTTGCCGCCGCCGGTGATTTTGGTGTCTTTTTTCACCTCAGAGGAAAGCCCGTCCACCGTTGCTTTCAGGTCGGTGTACTTGCCGGTCAGGTCGCTGGCCTTTACTTCCAGGCCGTCCACGCTGGTCTTGATCTCCAGCATCTTGCCGGTCAGGTTCTTGTAGCTCTGCTCATTTACGGCTGCGGTTCCGTCCCGTGTGGCGTTGCCGGTGGATTCCAGCGTGACCTGCTGACCGGATATTTTCCGGGTCATGATATAGGAGCTCAGCACGTTTCCGCGGGCATCAGTGACAGATACAATGTTTCCAGGCGCGGGCAGGGGAAAATCCGCCGGGACGGTTACTTTGAGTGGTGTGTAGGTCACGCCCTTCATCGTTTCAAATATCGCCTGCGCGACCGGCTTCAGTGCTTCCGCAGTGGCGGATGTCAGCAGCAGGTTGCCCTGGATAACCAAGGCATTTGATCCACTCTCATCGGACGGATACAGCACACCCACGTCGTCATCGCTCTGCCGGATCTGTACTTTGACGACCGGCGCGGTCTGAAACTTGTCATGCGACAGGCCGTCCCTTATGTATACGGTTGGCCCGATGCTCTGCAATGCGTTGTAATCTGTGTACCAGGCAAATTCGATTTTCCCGTCCGGCGTAGCCCGCAAAAAGGTACAGGACGCTTCGGCCACCCAGGCAAGCAGCTGGCGGCCGGTCAGATTGTCGGCATAAAAGGCCTGTACCAGATAGGTTCCGTTGCGGGGCAGGGAGTTGTTGGCAATGGTTACGCCGCACCGCTGTGCTACCAGCCCGGCGAATTTCCACAATGTCATCGGAAACTGATCCTGAATGGATCGTAGCCAGGTAGACTGTACGCTATCAAGCCGAGATACAGCGTCATAAGCGTATACTTTATAGGTGTTGCGGGTCTGGCTGGTAGGTTTAACTGCCCAGTAGGTGCCCGCCAGGGTTCGATGGCCGGATGTCTCCCGGTAGTGGGTCAGCCGGGTTCCGGATGTAATCGGCAGATCGGTTCCCGGCTCCACCCAGATTGTGATTTCCAGCTTATTGGAGCAGGCTGCGCCGGGACATAGGTCGGTGGTTTTGGATACGGTTTCGGTGCAAGTCAGGGAAAGGATAGCGTTCTGACCAACGGTGCCGGCGGCAATCTCAGTGCCGTCATCCAGCACCAGGATGTTCTTAACCATTCAGGCACCTCTTCAACATTCTTTGATTTCCAGATCCATGTCCCGCCAAACACCGGTTTTCAGCCGCTGCAGGGCCGCCCCGTAGTTGGAGCAGTAGCAGGTGCGGGTGGTTGTTTGTGCCACGTCTGCGGCGTCGCCGGGGATAGGGCAGGTAAACTGGAATGTGGTCTTGTTTTGCAAAAGGCCGAGCAGGTAGGCACAGTCGGCGTTATCAAGGTAGCTGTAGGTCAGGGTACAGGTCAGTACACCGAACCGCAGCACCTCACGATGGTAGACGCCCATCTCGTCGGCGCCGCTGTCACTGCTCTCAACGTCCGAAAACTTGATGGTGGGGGAGCCGGTGGGAACCGGTAGGGAATGGCTGTCGATTTGCAAGAGAGATGTGCGTTTGAGCATCAGTAGGCACCCCCCAGCATGATGGATTGCGACTGCCGCGCGCGGTTGAAGCTGCGATAGATCACGTCATCACCAATGACAATCTCACCGCCGTTTTCCTGCACCGCTTGCACGATGGTGCGGGCGGCTGCGTTGATGGCGTCGAGCACAGCATGGTCGGCCTGGCTGCCGACGGAATTGGCGGACGGTGTACCGGCCGCGATGGTCGAGCGGAGGCGGCTTGTGGATTGCAGCCCCAGGTCGTCCATGGCATCGGTGACATACCCGGCATTTTTTTCGATGCCAAGTGCCAGACCTTGAGGAATGTAGGGACCAACTTCAAATTGCATGAGTTTGGACGGCGACGCAATGCCGAAAAAGCTCTTGATGGCATTGAGGGCCGACTTTGCAACGTTGGTTGCCGCCTCCCACAATGCCCCCGCCATGGAGCCGATGCCGTTGATAATGCCTTGGATGATATTGGTTCCGAGACCATTCCAATCATTTACAATGAATGCGTTCCAGAGTTTCTGGGCTGCGGATTTTGCGAGAGACCATAATTGCCCGGGTAGCGCCTGAACAGCGCCGACAATTCCTGAAAGAATAGACTGCGCGGCACTTACTACACTGCTCAGCATATTTCGCAGGCCGCTTGCCATACTTGACACGGCATTTTTACCAATGGAAAGAAGCGCAGCAGGTAACTGAGAAACTGCCGTTTGAATAGCGGAAAACACACTCACGCCCGCCATTTGTGCATCATAGATTAGCGCGCGAATACCACCGGCCAAACTCTGAATCGCATTGCTGCCGATGCTTTGCAATGCCGAAGGCAGGTTTGTAATTGCATTTTTTACAGCATCGAATATAGATGTTCCTGCGGATTGTACGGCACTGACCATGCTTGTGATGCCGTTTTTGAGCATCGTAATAATGTTGCTGCCAAGGCTGATCCAGTTAAATGCCGTAAACACGCTGACAACGGCTTGTATAATCTGGGGGATATTGGCAATCAACGTGGGGATTGCCTGTATCAGCCCCAGCCCAAGCGTTACGATAATATGCAGCCCTGCCGCTAACAACTTGGGGGCATTGTCGTTAATCAATCCCGCAATATTTGTGACGATCTGCGGCACATATTCGATCAGCGTGGGCAGGCTATTGGCGATGCCCTGGGCAAGGTTTAGCAGCAAGTCGATGCCGGCATCCACAATGTTTCCGAAATTGGTGCGTAGGGTTTCTGTGAATTGCAGCACCATGGGCAGCGCCTGTGCCAAAAAGTTGGGGACGCCCTGCGCCAGCCCTGCACCCAGGCTTTGTAGCATTTGCGTTCCGACAGGTATCACCTGGAGCACAAGCGCAGACAGGATATTGCCGATTGCCGGGAGCAGATTGCCTGCCAAAAAGGTGGTTACAGTCTGTGCAAGGCCCTGCAATGCCGGGCCGATGTCGCGGCCAAGCGTTAAGTTGGCCATCACATTGCTGGCGGCCGCCTGCATGGATGCAAACGAGCCGGACAGCGTTGTCGCAGCCTCTTCGGCTGTGGTGCCGGTGATGCCAAGGTTGTCCTGGATAACGCCGATAGCGTCAATGATGGAGCTGAACGGCACGTCCTTGACCGTGTCGGCCGTAACCTTGACGGAATCACCCAGTACACCACTGTCGTTAATCAGACGGGCCATCTCGGACTGTGTGCCGCCGTACCCCAGCTTGAGGTTGTCCAGCATCGTGTAGTTGTCTTTGGCGAAACCCTGGTATGCGTACTGGATGGCGGACATATCGGTGCCCATCTTGTTGGCGTTGTCCGACATCTGGACAATGGCCTTATCTGCGTACCCGGCCGCCGCGGCGGTGTCCCCGCCCAGGCCCTGAAGCAGGGTGGCCGAAAAGCTAGTCACCTGCTCCATGTAGTTGTTGGCCGATACACCGGCCGTCCGGAATGCCTGATCGGCCGCCGCAGTCACCTGGGAAGCGCTGCCCTTAAACAGCGTTTCAACGCCGCCGATGCTTTGTTCAAGGGCAGCGCCCTCGGTCAGCGTCTTGCCCAGCGCTGCGCCAAGCCCCGCTGTGGTAATAGCAACTTTGATTGCCCCGGCCAGCTTGCCACCGATGCTCGCACCGGCGCTGGATACCGCAGCATCCCCGCCGAGGGCCTGCTCAATCCCTCCGCTGATGCCTCGAGCCGATGGGATGATCTGCACATACGCGGTTGCCACATCGGATGCCATACTTGTCACCTCTCTCTCTCTTAATGATCCGGGCACGTGCCCGCTCAAAGTCAGCCGGTGTGTTGTAGGCAACCGGCTTGCTATCGGATTGCTCTTCCTTGCCGCTGATTGCGTCCAGAACTGACGGTGGCCGCCTGCGCCCATGTGCGCCGTCCCTGCTCTGCATCCAGCACAGCGTAGTCAGCCGGTCGAGCATGGCGGCCTGCAGCATCTCGGCGTTCGTCACGCGCTCGCCGGACATCGCCAACCGGATGCGGGAATCACCCCGCAGGCCCGCAGCCAGCGTGGCCAGCAGCGGTACTGGCAGGGCGGTCATATCCAGCACGTGGTACGTCTCGGCCAGGTCGCAGATCAGCGCGTCCCGATCAGCGGCCAGCATGGCGGCAAGGACAATCAGTTTTTTGCCGGGGTGCCCAGTGCCTGCAGGATCTCCGTCAGCTCACGGTCCACGTCTTCAAGCGGAACGCGGCCAGCCTCATTGGTCAGATGGTCGTAGAGCTTGGCACGGATATCTTTGCCAAGAATCAGCAGACTGACGGTCGAATATTCCAGGCTGTTGCCGCTCTTCAAGTCGGCGAGAGCGTCCATCAGCAATGCATTGTTGAGCACATCGGGGTCAATCTCGCACGTAAAACCGGATGTAGTTGTAATTTGCATGGTGCCTCCTTAGCCTCTGGCGGTTCCGCCGATATACTCGTAGTGCGTGTTACCATCGCTGTCAGGCAGGGCGGTCAGCGTCATGCCCAGGGATACCGGATCGTTGTCCACGTAGGTGATGTCCTCCATCTCGGTGGGCTTGGCATTGGGGATAACCACACGGTGCGGGATGTTTCCGGCTGCAATCATCTCCACCACCCAGACGCTGGACTGCAGCTCCTTGCTGTTGCACTTGACAACCAGACCCGATCCGGTGTCGGTGCCTGTTACGTTATCATCGCCAAAATAAGATTTGAGCGCGTTCACGTTGAGTGATTCCAGCAAAGCCAACTTGAACGTGTCGGTCTTTCCGGTCTGCGGGGTCAGCACGGTGTCGCCGCCCCACGCCTTGACCTCATCGCTGTCAATGGACGTAGAGTTTGTCACGCCATCCTCAGACACATAGCCGAGGCACTTGTAAGCTTCGGCCAGTGCGGTGACGGCATCGGTAGGCAGGGCAGTGCCTGCCGGGGCGCGGAACAGAGCCCCGCCGACTTTGGGTTTTCCGGCGGTCACTTTGGTTACATCTGTAGGCATAGTAATATCCTTTCAGTTAATCGTAGTAGGTCACGTCAAATACCGCCTGATAGCGGTATGTTTTGCTTGATGCGTCAGTAAAATTGTAATCGCTGTTCAGGTGCACGGCGGCTACGCCGGGCAGCTGTGCTGCTCCAAACATGGCCGTTTTGACCTGTTCGTTCAGTTCTGCCGCGTGCAGCAGCGTGGGTGCATAGGACTGCACCGCCAGAATTGCGGTGTTGATGTAATTTTCCCGGCTTTCCCCGGTCTTTTCCAGCACGGCAAAGGTGCCCGGCGCACCGGGCGGCCGCTCCATATAGCAGGGCACGTCCAGTGCGCCGGACAGGTACTCCAGGATTGTTGCTTCAATCATTTTCAGCCCCTCACTTTCATCGCGCAGCCGAACACTTTCAGCAGCGTGTTGTTGCGGTAGTTGTCGCTGCGGGCTTCAGATGTGGACGGGTAGACGATGGCCGATGCGCGGGTCTTGCCCACATAACCGTCATCCGCCGCATAACCGTCCCCGGCTGCGGAGGCTTTCTCCTTGGCAAGCCGCACGCACTCGTCCATGATTTCCCGGCTTTGCATCAGCTCCCTCACGCCCTTGCGGTTGAGTTTGATGCGCAGCTTACCCATACTTCTCCACCTTCACCTTCTTGTTCCAGCACAGCGGGATCAGGTTCTCAATGCCCTGCACCACATCGCCGTAAGTCCGGAATTTTTGCCCGAAGAGCTCCACCGTCACGTTGTGCCAGTCGTTGGCGTCTCCCTTGGGCAGGGCCAGCGTATAGGCCAGCCGCCTGCCGTAGAGCTGCAAATCGTTGACGATGTCCTCCGTAGCAGGTTCGCCCACCAGCACGTTGTGTACAGTGACTGGTGTTTCAGTGTAGATCGGCGCGTGGAAAGCGTCCTCGCCGGTCTTGGTCTTTTCGTACAGGATGATGTCGATACCCTTCAGCATAAGTCCTCCAGCGGGCTGTGTGCGCCCAGCCTGCTGCCGACGCCCAGCAGCTTCTTTTCCAGCTTGGAAAGGTACAACTCTCCGACCGAGCCGCCGGATACCGTCCAGCTCTGCTGGTAGCCCAGCGCCGATGCGGACGCCTGGGTGGCGCCCATTGGGTACATGGCGGCGCCCTGCCCGCCGGTGCCCGCGTCCAGTTGGCGGCGCACCATGCGGCAGGATACCAGCTGTTTGCGCTCAAACGGGGCGTCCTGGCTGTATGCGTCGATGACAATGCCGGCTTCGGCCAGCAGGGCGCTGCAGAGCGTCTTTTCGTCATCGCTCAGCGTGCGGAACCCGGCTTCGACCTCTTCCACGGTTGCATAGACCATTGCCATCACCTCATTTCCTGGCGGCGGCTTTCTTCTTCGGGGCCGGGGCGGCGGTCTGCTTGGCGGCGGTCTGCTTGGTGGTGGGCTCTTCGGCGGGCTCTTCGGCGGTCTGCTTGGCGGTGGGCTCTTCAGCGGGCTCTTCGGCGGTCTGCCTGGCCGGGGCGGCGGCCGCCGGAGGATCCACGCGGGTATGCCCTGCCGCCAGATATTCAGCTTCCCGCTCCGGGGCAACGGCCATCAGGGTGCCGGTCAGGCGGTTCTTGAATTCAATCATGATCAGGACCCCGTTTTGGCTGCGCCGGTCAGCTTGTTGAACACCGTGGTGTCGCAGCGGAAGCCGACTTCGATCTCGGCGCGCACGGCGAACATGTTCTGTTCAAACAGGTTGATGGTGGTGGAACCGTCGGTCAGGGTGGCCTGGTCGGAAATGGCGATCTGCACGCCCTCCACGGTGCCGTACACCGCCTGCGTCCAGTCGCCCGCAAAGCCGACCACGGCGGCATCGCTGGCCGTGTTGGCCGTGTAGGCGCCCTTGCTCTGGCGCACCTGCGCGCCCAGAATCATGGGCACTGCGCCTTCGGCCACGCTGTTGATGAACAGGGGACGCTTATTGCCGTCCACCGCGTTCAGCAGGATGGCCTTGCCCTGCGGGGCCAGCACCCAGCCGTTCAGAATGCCGTCATGGGCGGCGATGTCTGCATCGGCGGCAACCAGACCGCCGTAGGCATTGGTCAGGATGCTCTGGGCCGTGCAGGCTTTCAGGGTATCGAAGTTGGAGCCGGGGGCTTCCACCGCCCCGAACACGGTCTGGTCAAACTTTTTGGCCAGAGCGCCGGGCAGACGCTGCACCAGCTGATCATACAGGGCGGGCACATCGCGGCGGAACTGGTTGGAAAACGGTACGATGACGGCCAGGGTATAGGGCGTCATCTGCTTGGTGGCCAGGGTGCCGCGCTTGACCGGCTTTTTCTCGGTCTCACCGACCCAGCCCGCTTCGGGGTCGCCGGTGATAACGGGGATGGTTACGCCCAGGCCGGGCAGCGGAATCTGCCGGGCCAGTGCCATGATGGCGCTGGATTCCTGGGTTTTCTGCAAAATTTCGCTGGACACGCTGCCCGGCAGGGAAATAGTAGTCGTGCGGTTGATGTCAATAGATGCCATACTTTTGCTCCTTTACTTTGTCACCTGGTCAAACCACGCGGCGAACTGCTCGCGCGTGGAACCGGTTGGGGTTTTGTTCGGGTCTCCGCCGTCGCGGACGTTGGGGTAGCCGCCGGGGGCGGCATCAAAGGCCCAGGCTTTTTCTTTGGTCAGGGCATCCAGCGCGGCCTTGATGTCGGTGGTGCGGTCCTTGCTGGCTTTCAGCGCGTCCACATCCAGCATGCCGCGGATGGCCTTCACGTCACGCCCGTGCGCGTCACGGATTGCGCCGTCCAGGGCGGAATCAAAGGCAAAGCTGTCGGCCTGATCGGCCAGCTGGCCCTGAAGCTTGGTGATCTGGCCTTTCAGGTCGGCCACGTCCACGCCTTCAAAGGCTTTCAGGCTGTCTTTGGCGGTGTTCAGCTGGGTGGTCAGGCCGTTCACCTGGATCTGCAGGTTGGTGGCTTTGGTCTTTTCGGCGGTGATATCCCTGCCGTTTTCGCCCATCAGCCAGTCCAGCTGCTCATCGGTGATGTTGGGGATCTGCTTCTTGACGTCTTCACGTTTCATGTTGTGTCCTTTCTGCCTGCGCTTTGTTTACGCGGGTTGCATCCGCTCTGGCTGTACAGTTTTACGCCATGCCGGGCAAAATTTGGTATAAAAATTGCCCGCTCCGGCCTCATGCGGCTGGAGTGGGCATAATAAAAGTGCCTTTGCAGTTGAGTGCAAAAGCACATGAAAAATTCAGATGAAGATTTCTTCAATCTCCGCCCGAAGTTCCAGAATGTGAAGATACTCCCCCATAATGCGCTGCTGATCACGCAACAGGCGTGCGGGAGTACCATCCATCTGGGGCTCGACCGCGCTGGATGTGCAAATAACTTTTGCCTCCATTCTGGTGTTCAGCTTTTTGAGCTTCTCGTAACGGATTTTGGTCTGGTGATACTCGGCTGCCATGCGCTCTTTGTAGTCGTCACTCATCATGCCTTTTACAGTGTCTTTCAGTTCCATGTCGTCCTCCTTGAATCCTTTTCGTAAAAATGGGCATAAAAATACCACGGTGCGTGTGCATCGTGGTTCAGGTGTCTTCTTTGATGTCATCCAGCGGAGCAAGTGACTTTGTTTTTTCCAAATACCACTTGGCAAATGCTTCCGAATCGCCATCCAGTACAAGGTCGGAATCGCTAAAATCCACCGCTTCAAAATCCGAAAAATTCACTTCTGCTTTTCTACTATCAGCCACTTTACCCACCCCTTTTCAACCCATTTTGAAATCATTTTTTGTGCGTCTGAATCAGATATTTTGTTGGGTTTTCTTATAAGAAAACGTCGCACATCATTTTGCAATCTGATGTTATCACAATTTGGAGATTTCGTCAATATTTCCAATCCGCCATTGTTTTTGGCGATAGTGATTCCCTGATATCCAGGAATAGTAACAGCTGCGATATCTTCAATTGAAAAGCTGCTGTTTCTCGGATGGTTATGCAAAATCCAACTATTTAAGCCAGTTGAAAGCGGTGGAATAGAGATTGTGGTTTCATCGCCAAATACAATAGTCTTTCGACTTAAATCTCCTGAAACAATAAAAGCTGTTTCAAAGCAGTTGTTTTTGTCGCGAGAAGTTTGAAGCAGTTCTTTATGTAACGATCTAAATTGCTTGTTTTGATCTTCGGTAAACCAATCGACCTTAACAGCGGGGAAATCATTGATTACGGAATCAGTGATTTTCGTAATGGGACCTTTCCCTCTCTCAGCAGCACTGATCAAATACTTTTGTCTTTCGGCATACGCCGCCCGTTTCTGGGCATTGATGCGCTCCTTGTTGGCGGCGTAGTTCACCCGCCGCATTTTGTTGATGTCTCCGCCCGCATCCCGGTACTGTTTCAGGTATTTTTCCGGGTCATATCCCGCCACAGTGGTATTGTGGTCAAACCGGATGGCAAACTCACAGTCGCAGTTGGCGTGGATGTGGTCGGCGTGGCCGCCTTTCAGCACCTTGCTGCTGGCTTTCTGCCAGCCGTTGCTTGCCAGCGTGATGCAGAACGGGCAGGTATCGCCGTGCGGCACCCAGGCCCACTCAGCCCCGTCGCGGACAGCGTTTTTCAGGGTGGTATCGGCCCCGGCACGCTTGACCAGGCGGCTGACGCCGTTGGGCAGGTTGGCCGGGTTTTGGTCCTTGGTGGCGTTCACCATGCGGGCAACCTCGCCATAGTCTGCCGGTATGGCAGGCTCGGCGGCGGGCACCCCGGCGTTGGCCGCTTCGGCAAGGGCGTCATACATCTGGCAGGCCAGCTCTGCGCTGCCCTCACCGTATTTCGTCACAAGTCCGTAAGCGTAGGCAATCAGGTCGGCCGTGTTTTCGGTGCCGTGAGAGCCTATGTATTCCCGCATGAGCTGTCCGGCTTTCCGGTTCAGGCGGGATAGCCGGGTGATGTACTCATTCCAGGCGTTGGCTGTTATCTGCATCGTCTTCCATCTCCATCAGCACCTGTTGGCCCCGCACCCGCTGTTCCTGCGCCCGGATGCGCCGGATGTCGGCCTGATCGAAGCCGATCATCTCCAAAAACGTGTCGGTGGCGGCAAACTCCTGCCGGGCGGAAGCAATCTTGATGGCGGCATCCGCGGTCACGGCTACACTGGGCATCGCCGGGTTCTTGAAGTGGGCCATCACGTCCCGCTCTTCCTCGGTCAGCTCATCCAGCGTTACTTTGCGGGCAATGGCCTGGGCCATCCGGGCAATGGTGCGTAGTGCATCGCCGTTGCCGGTGTTCAGCTGCTGGGCCAGCAATACAAGGGTCTGGCTCTGGGCCAGTATGGCATCGCTGCTGGTGGGGTTGGCATCGTTCACCACGCCAACATCGGTCACGGTCAGACCGGTGGCAGCGGCAAACTGGGTGGCCGTCATCCGCATCTTTTCAACGTGCGGCGAAAGGCTGCCCTGCGCCAGCTGGCCGAACGCGGGCTTTTCGCCGGTTTCGGGGTTGGTCGTGGCCGCGATGATCGCCCCGACATACTGCCGGAACTTGTCCGATACGATGGTATCGTACTGCTCATCCGTCACGCCAAGGATGTATTTCTGCGGCGTGGTGTCAAACTCCAGCGCAATGGCGGCGTTGGCCACAACCCGGACATAATCGTCAATCAGTGAGCGGATGGGCCGTTTCAGCCGGGAGCGGCCAAACGGCTTGCTGCTGGTGGCGTTCCAGATCAGTGGCTCCATCAGCGGCCGCCCCATCTTATTGGGATGCCGTTTTGCTGTCCAAACGGTCCCTTCGCGGGTCAGTACGATCAGGGCGGTGTCGGTATAGAAGTTGACGATGGACGGGGTCCATTTCCCTTCGTCCTTTTCGTCCTTCATGGTGTCGATGATGGCAAGGCCGCAGTCGATCCGGCCTTTCTCGCCGCTCCACAGGGCAGCGGCCGCAGCAGGGGAGTGGAACCGGATCCGGCAGCCGATCGCATCGTCAGCCGAAAGCGTGGCAAACACGCAGCCGTATTTCAGCTCATCACGGCAGGCTTTGGCGTATTCGGCCACAAGGCGGTTATCCGCCACCAGCCGGGCAAGGCTGTCCAGACTGCCGCCGGTGCCCACAAAGCCGTCAAACATACTGCGGGCGGCCAGTACGTCCACCGCTTTCTGACCCCAGCTGCAGCCGACCTCCAGCCCGCGTAGCCCTGTGGGCAGGGCAATGCCAAGGTTGACATCCCGCAGGGTCACATGACCCTCATAATATTTGTCTTTGGTGGCGTTGCGGCTCTGGTGATAGGTGTACGCCTCGGCCAGGTCGCTGAGCTGCTGCTGTTCCGCGGCGGTCAGCCCGGCCACAATACCAAAATTCAGGGTATTCGTCATGGTTCTCCTTTATCCAATGCGCATTTTGCGGGTTGGGTCGCGTTTGCAGGTTTTCGCGCCCCACAGTGCCAGGGCGCAGGCTTCCAGCGGCAGGCTGTTGTCGCCGCCAAAGCCATACCCGCCGCTGATGGGACGCTTGGTGCTAGTAACGGCGCTTTCGGCAAGGGCCTGCTGCGGCTTGTACCAGGTCAGGCCGCGCTCGTTCACGGTGGTGGTAAACAGCCCCACCGATGCGATTACGTCCCTGGCAGAGGGGCGGAGCACGGCGCTTTTGGCTTTCCAGGTGGGACGGATGCGCTCCACCAGTACGTCCACCCCGTTGCGGCCATCAATCACCACACAGCTTGCGCGGTCATAGCGTTCGTTCAGCCAGTCCACCAGCCAGGCCAGGCCGCGGCCGGTGGGCTGCTGTTCGATCAGCGAGACGCGGGCCGGGCCATCTTTCGGGATCACCGCGCCGCACAGGCAGACAGTGGAACCATCCGCGGCAAACTTGACGCCGTAAGCGGTTTTGCCGTCCGGCTTTTCCGCCTCGCTGGCACAGGCTTCCCAGGCCCGGGCATCCAGCGCCTTGTCGCTCTGCTCCGTCAGAACGGGGCTCCACCAGCCCAGGCGTTCTCTGGCAAAGCCGTCGGCGCTCATGCTCCGGCACTCCTCCGCCGCAAACTCCTCGCTGAGCCGAATGCCCATGGCCGGGTTAGTCTGATACCAGACCGCGCGATCTTCTAGGTCGATCTTGTCAACCTGCTCTCCCTCCACTGACCATTCGTGCCAGGCATCGTGCGCGCCCGGTGCGCCAAGACAGGCCGTCCGGCGGCGGCGGAATACGTCACCGGGACAGCCCGGATAAGGCGGGGTTCCGGTATAGATCAGCTGCCGGGTGCCGGTGGCCGATGCGGCCAGCGTGGCCATGATGGCCTCCACCTGGTCGTCCGTCAGTTCCTGTGCCTCGTCATAGACCACCAGCGAGATGCCGTCAAAGCCGCGGGCCGCCTGCCGGGATCGGGCCGAGAACTCAATGCTCCCGCCGTTCAGAAGCTCGATGCACTCCTCACCGTTGGTGTAGCGGATGTTTTTCACCAGCTCCAGCACCTCCGGGTGCCGCTTGTCTGTAAACATCCGGGCCAGCCGGTTAAAGCTCTTTTTCGCCGTGCGCACCTGATGGGCGGTGTGCAGGATCTTCTCACCGTTGATGACCACTCCGAAAAACTCCCGACCCTCCAGACACACGTTTTTTCCGTTTTGCCGGGGCACGGCCAGCCCGGCAGAGGTCACGGTGTACCGCCCGGATGCATCCCGGCCCAGCCAGCAGTCTAGCACCAGCTGCTGCCATTCATCCAGCGCATTGCCGTAGGCAGCCATCAGCGCTGCGGCGTCCGCACCGTCGGTCGTAACGCGCTCCGGCTCGATGCGGTATCTTGGAATCTGTGCGCCGGTCATGCGTCCTGTTTTCTCCGATTCTGCACCAGAGTGAGTACGCTTGTCGGCTTAATGTCGGATATTTGCTCTTGCGGCACCTCCACAGGTAGGAGCTTAATCAGCATATCCAATCCAGACAGGTACGTTTTCCACAATGCCTCATAAGCCCGGAAGGCCGGGTTCTCTCTCACGCCCGACTGCCCACCACCATTGTCATATTCCACCGTGATGCCTTCCTCACCGATGGTTTCCCTGGCATCGTCCAGCTTGGATTTCATCCACGAAACATTCAAAATCACCGGGTCAAGCGACTTGATTTTTTCGTCATTCAATCCGTTTTTGGCCAAAAATTTAGCCAGTTTTCTGCGCTCTGCGGCAGACCTTTTCGCGATCTCCGCGCGCGCGCGATTAGAAGTATCTGCTGCCACTTTTTGCTTCTCCTTCCTGTTTTGATACCACCCCCCATCAAATTATTTTTTGCGGGGGTAAATCGGCGCTGGACGGCTTGGGGTCGCCCGCCGGCCGGGGCGGGGGACCCTCCCCACCCCTCACCAGCTACCGTCTGCAGGAGGCCTTTGTGTGCGGGTGTGCTGCGCCGAATTGGGTTTTGCGGGCGAAAGCTTGCAGCCTTTCTGCGCGTTGCACCAGTAATGCGCAGCCTGTAAGTTGTCCCAATCTTCAGCCGCAGCCCGCGGGGAAGCGTACCCGAACTCGCGCCAGCGGGCAACGGGGCGTATCTCATCCACCACAAAGCTGAGCGGGTGCGCGGCATCGGATGGTTCATCGTAATGGATCGGGCCAAGGCGTCCGCCGCAGATTCCGCACGGCGCGCCCATGGCTTTCAGCCGGGCCCGGTGCTTTCTGCGCAGGGCTCCGTTGGCATACCGGGGGTTAGTCATAGGGGAGCCTTTCTCAGCGGTCGCTGATAGGTCCAGCATCCGCCGGGGCCGATTTTATGTTTGGGCCGCTCGCACTGCTGCGGGTTCACACAGTGCGGCAGGGAACAGATCACTCGTTCGTTGCCGCACATGCGCCAGATACAGCGGGCGCAGGGGTTGGTTGTTTTGTTGTTTTTATCTGCCATGGGTTACACTCCAAAACAAAAGAGGGCAGCCGGTGGGCTGTCCTCTCAATATTCTATGATATCAATTCTAGCACTAAAAAATCTTGCACAGTATCAACTTTTAGCCAATTCCTACGCGTTGCGCAACATTTTCCAAATATTTGCGGCGGCGGCGATAGAATTCTATCCGGCTAATTCCCGGCACTTCCAGGCGCTCGTATGTCCAGGTGCGGCAGTCCTTGCAGTTGAGTGCAATAGCCTTTTGCAGCGCGGCCCGTACCGTGGCGCTCTGGATGTCCGCCCCGATCTCATCCGCGGCGGCATCGATGGCTCGCATGATCTGCACATCCCGCTGTGTCTCAAGCTGCTGGATCGCCTCGGCCTTGTCGGCGGTGATGTCGCTGGCGCTGCCGTTGGCGCACGGCAGGTACACACGCACGGGTGCGCCGCAGCGGGTTGTGGTATCCACAAAATTTGCGCCGCTGCGCAGGATGATCTCGTCAACCTGGCGCTTATACTCGGCCTTACGCCTGGCCTGGCCGCGCACCAGCTGCAGGGCTGCCAGTACGGTATCATTCGGCAAACGTTTGTTTTTACCCATGTGTGTATGCCTCCCTTAATCCGAAATATGGCTGTCTCTGCGTTCAGGTGTCAGGATCTCCGCCATGTGTGTGCGGCATATAAATTTTTGATTCTTCATCATCCACATGCGCGGCAGCTTTCCCGGCGGCTACCCCGGCGGTATAGGCTGCTGCCAGCAGCACGGCCAGAACAGCGCTGCCGATGATCGAAAGCAGGATGTCCATCAGTCACCCCACCTTTCGCCGCGGCTGCCGAGCAGGCCGACCCCAGCGCCCAGCATGAAAATGCTCAGCCGCACGCCCGCCTCAAATGCTGCCATCATTTCTGTACATCCTCCGCTTCATCGGCCAAGGCAAGCAGCGCCTTATGGAGCGCTGTCTGGAATTTTTCCGCCTTTTCGGTCAGGCCACCCTGCTGCAAAGTATCAACTAGGTCAAATATTTTTCCGGCGGTGTCCTGCAACTGGTCAAACAGCAAGCCGAAGCGCACCGCGGATTCATCCGCGACCATGTTCAGCCGGGCAGCGGTTTCTTCTGCCTGGTGGCGCGCCTGATCCAGTTCTTTAGCGCGTGCCTGTTCAGCCACCGCAGCAGCACGTTTTGCCTCTTCCAGTTCAGCCCTGGCTTTCTGTGCGGCCTTTATGGCTTCATCGCGCTCTTTCTGGTTCAGCTCGGTCATTTTGGCGTCGGCCCGGCGCTGGCTTTCCATTTCAGCCTTCATTTCGGCGCGAATCTCCGCACGCAGGGCATCCATGTCCACTTCTTCGGCCTGTACCTCAGCCACCGGCGGCTGATTCTGCAGCAGGCTGAGCTGTTCGGCGTACCCGGCATTTTTGGCCTGCAGCTCTTTGATCTGCGCTTTCAGCTCGGCCACTGTCGTTCCCGTCAGATTGGTTTCCGCTGTAATCTGTTGCTGCTCCTGCCCACTCAATTGCGCCAGCAAGGCCAGCTTAGTAACGCCCGCGGCCGCGTTCTGCTCTATCAGCTGCGCGGGCAGTTTTTCGGCAATGGCAATGTAGTTATACGCCTGGCGCTGCTTCATGCCCATGGTGGTCAGTGTGTAGGCTTCCAGCGTGTCAAAGCCCAGGGCCTTGTATCCACCGGTATCCCGCATTAGTTTGATTTTGCGGGCCAGATCCAGCAGGCTGGCCGCCGCTGCCTGCGCTGCGGCCATGATCTCATAATGCAGGCGCAGAGCGGCAGATTCTTCCGCCGTAGCGGCGGCACCCACAAACGTCATCTGTTCGCTATCGTATTTCATTTTTTCGGTTCCTCCTCAACTTTTGGTGCCTCTTTTTCGCGATGTATCACAAAAACAACCTCGTTGGCATTGTATATATCAACCGCCTGGCTGCCGTTTGTTATGACTATTACAGCATTGGGAATGGCCTTCCATTCTGCCGTCGCGGGGTGCGGGTATATAATTTCTTCTCCTGATTTCAGGCGGACCACTATTTCGTCCATGCTTTCACCTTCCTATCATGCCACTGCCTGGGTGGCCTTGTTTTTCTTTTTCTTGGCTTTCTGCTCTGGCGGCAGCTGCCACTTAGCCAGCACTTCGCGCTCCCACAGATCCACAAATTCCCGGACCCGCCGGGGTATTTTTAGCTTTTTGCCGTGGGCAAATTCGTTTCCGTATCCATGCAGCTGGATTTCTCTCTTGCTGGTTACGTCAATGTTCAGGGTGTACCAGCTGCGTTCTGGCCGTCGGGTATGCCTCACAAACAGGATAATTCTGCCCCGTGCATGGGCATCTGAGTATCTGCCAACGCAATGGTGCAGGGTGCTGCCCTCCCGGATCAGCTCAAGCGGCGTTTCCGCCGGGCGAATGCAAATCCCATCATGTTCCCATGTCAACCCGGCGCAGCGGGCCGTCATGGCGGCGAACGCTTGCTGGCATTTGCCACTTACCCGCTCGTACTGTATTGTTTCGCTCATCCGGTCATGGGCGGTGCGCAGGTCTTTGGGCCAGCGCACTGCGTCCTGGTTCAGGTCACAGCCGGCCACGGCAGCCATGCGCCAATAATCCTCAAGCTGCGTAAGATCCTGCTCTTGGTGCTCTATGTAATTTAGGGTCCGCATCATCGGCAGTTTTTCGCGCAAAATCCGGCGCGTGTCGTATGCTCCGATGGCTTTCATCGCGGCGCAAAGGTCGTGGAAGCTTACGCCGCATGGCAACGTATCCAGCTCTTGCCACGTTCTCAGACAGTCAACTCCCAGACCGTACTCTCTCCAAGTTCGCAATTCTTGCTTTGTCATACCTAGCATTTGGGCAGGGCGTTTTTCTTTCCAGTCCACCCACTCCAGCTTTGGAGCCGCTGTTTGCGGGGCAAGTCCGGTATAGTAGCGATGTTCCATTTCACCGTCGATTCCATCGCCCACCAGGTTTCCCAGCCCTGCGGTTACCAGGTTCTCAACATTGGGGTGCTTAAAATACAGCCGCAGGTATGCCACCGGGTAAAACGTTTTTGCTGCGTTTGATTGCTCCATGTACTCCCACAGCTTGGCATTCTCTGCGCCGGTGCCGCCCAAATCTGGCAGGTTTGCGGCGTACATTTTCGGGCAGCCAATGTCATCTACCGGTTTTGCGCGCTGTACCCACGTGCCCAGGTTCCGCCAACTGCCAGCCATAGCGTTGTACTGGTAGTGCGCCAGCTTGATGATCCGCCGGCCATCAACCACAAAGGCGTTAATAGCGTTCCGCTCGGTGTGGCGGTGACCTTCGTATATGTGGCGCTCAATGCACCACTGCGTTAATATTAGGCAGTTTTCCGCAACGGTGGGCACCACGATAAAGTCTTGGGCTGCCCGCCCGTACCGCAGCTCCTGCACGTTGCGCAGCTGCGTTTGAGCACCGCACAGGGGGCATACCATGGTTTCGCCGTTTCGCTTTTTGTCAATGGCGTCTTGCTCAACGTTCACGACCTGCACGCCGCTGTTGTTCTGGTATGTCAGGTTTGGGCTGCAGGGCACGCCATAGGCCGGGACGTATTCCGCCAGATACCAGCTTTCACACTCGCTGCACCACAGGGCGGCGGGGCGTATGGCGGCACTGGGGCGCAGATCAGCCCGGAAGTCTTCGCAATCCAGGCGGAATTCGGCATCATCCCGTGATATGCACCGGTAACTTGTTACAGCAAACGGCTTTCTGCCCAGGGCATCCAGATAGCGTTCAATGTCGTCCGGCGGCGCGGTTGGTATCATGGCCACATATTCTTCCAGTGTTCTCATGGCGTTGCCCCCTTACATGAAGTCCATGATGTTCAGGTGCTGGCGCTTGGGACGTTCTGCCAGGGCGGGTGCGGTGCTCTGGCCGCTTTCCGGCAGGCCGAAGTGCGCACGCAGGATCCCTGGCACGGCAGGGCCGGGGCAGCAGGCGGAACGGCCGCTTTTGTGCTTGTTGGCATAGTCGTGGATCGCTTTCTCGCAGGTTTTCAGATCATGCGTGCCGGCTTCAAGATCTGCCACAATCACTTTGGCCTCCTCTTCGTTCATGCTCTGGATTGTGGCCTTCAAATCCTCGGCCACGCACCACAGCAGGCTGCCGCTTTTCTCTTTTTGCTGCATGGCCGCAGCCATTTCCAGCGCTTTTTGCTTGTTTTCCATTTGCGTTTACTCCCTATCGTTTTATTTTATCCCGCCGGGGCGGGGGATAACGTTGTATTACCTGCGTTTCCGGCGCAGCTTGATGTATAGCCGCCATTCGGCCCGCTCCTCGTTATAGCTGGGCACAGCCCCCAAAAACCTGTAGCCGGGGTAGCGCCGCTCCCAATAATCAGCATCGTCCACGCGCATGGTGCAGGCATCGGCCAGTTTGCGCGGGGTCCAGTGGGTATCATTGGGGCGGGGATAGGTGGGGCGCTTCAAACCGCGGCTGGCGTGCCAGCTTTTACGGCGGCGGGGGTATTTCAGCATGTATTTGGCCAGCCCTTCCAAGCTGTCATGTTCAGGCTGCAGGCGGTCGGCGTTTACGGTCCCCAGCGGCTCCCGGCTGCGGCCGGTGCACCACAGATCTTCCAGCGCATCACGCAGGGCGGCGCGGTGTTCGGCGGTCAGGCCGTCCACCTGCAGCACCATGTGGTGATGGTACCGCACCTCTTTCAGGCCGTTGGCCGGGTCAGCTTCCTGGTTCTCCGTCACGCACACCCACTTGATGGGTGTTGCATCCTGCCAGTTTTTCCGGGTCAGCCATCGGCGCACCCGTTTCAGGTAGTTGTACACGTCCTTCCAGGCCGCTTCGTCATCGTCCGGCAGCCACGTGTCTTCATAGGTCAGGGTAAGGGCAAAGCCCCGTTGGTCAAAATTTGTGTTCAGCAGTTGTACCAGCAGCCGCGCCGATCGTTCCCGGTTACGCTTTTGCTGGGCAAGGCTGCTGGCAAATTGCTTTTTTCCGCGGGGGCCTGCCCGGTGTTCCCGCTCAGTGATCCAGCAAAAATCTACCTCGGCATAACTATCGCCGCAGATTGTTTTCTGCTCACGGATGTATTGCTTTCTGGTAGTTTTCATGCCGCTCACTTCTTTTCTTTCTTTGGGGGAGAATGGACCTTGAAATAACCCCTATACAAGCCGCCCACACGGCCCCCCCTCGGACCGTTTGGCGGCAGCTCGCTGCGGCTGCGCAGCCACATGCTCTATATAATAGGTAAGCTGTGCCCGGTTTTGCGAAAGCCGCCGCCCTGGTTTAAGGGCTGCGGCTTTGGTTCATGCTTGGGTTTCTTTTGCAGGGCCGCCCATCAGGCGGTCGTGGATGCGCTTGAGTTTTGCCCTGATGATAAGCAGGCGGACTTTTGCCAGAAAGCAAGTTGTAAACGGCATGCCAATATCCACGCCTTTTACCATTGTGCTCAGAATAGCCATCAGTACTTCCTGATTGCTCGGCCATGGCCCGGTTTCACCGTACATCCATTCCCGCGTTGCTCGGAAAACTTTTTCAGCCTCCCACGGCTGCGGCAACCCCACGGTTCCCATAATCAGCTTGATGCACTTTTTTCTGGTCATCGTATTTCATCCTTTCTTTTATTGCTGCCCGCCCACCCGCCGGGGCGCAAGGGTCTTTTTTAAGGCGGTGGCGGTTTGCGGCATGCTGTCCAGATAGGCAAACTGCTTTTCATAGGTCCGGCGCTTGGCATCCTGGGCGCAGTCGGCCTTGTAACGCTCGCAGTTGGCATGGCAGCCCACGCGGCGCTGTTGGCAGTTTTTACAGCTTCGTTCCATTGGTCACCTCATTTTTCTCCGCGGCTGCAAAAGTCGCTTGGCGTGTTGCGGCCATACAGCGGGCACTGCACGGTGGCCCAGTAGCGGCAGCGCCCGCACCGCGGCAGGCCCAGCCGCCGCAGGTGCATGGCGCGGGTGATGTGCAGCCCGCACCACAGCAGCAGGCAGGGGGCCGCAACAAACACAAGGGCCAGACATTGGAGAACGTAAAGGCAGTTGGCATCAAAAATTGTCATTGGTATCATTCAACCACCCATTCTTTGGCAGTGCGTCCCGGTGTTGATCCGGGCGGCATGGGTTGCTTGGGCCATGCCGGTGCTGCACACGCACCATAAAAACCCGCCTGCCCAGGCGCACCCGCGGCGCTTGGCAATCTGCACGCAGGGGCCTGGCACCCGGTGGAAAAAGCCGGGCTAAAAAGCTAACAGGCGGCCGCCGGGCACAAGCCGGGAGTAGTGGCCGGTGCCGGGCGTTGTGCATTACCTGCACAGTGGTGTTGCCGTACTTGCCCACGCAGCAACTGTGGGAGGATTCAGGGGCCGCCGCGGCCTCGTGCAGCTTTGGCGGCATATCTGCCCCGCCGGGGCGGGGTTATTGGATCTTGTAGTGCTCGGCCAGCTGTTTCAGCACAGCCGGGTGCAATAGGGATAGCTCAAACCGGGTGCGGCAGGCATCGCCGGGCGGACTTACCTCGCCCAGCTTGGCCAGGTACTGGTTGTACAGCCAGCCCATCACGGGGTGGGCAATGTTCGTCATGTACCAGGGCGCGCGCTTGGGGTTCTGCTCTGCGGCCTTGCGGCGTTCCTCAATGATTAGCGGGGCCAGCCGGTCAATCAGGGCCGCGCGTTCCTCCGCCGTCATTGGCGGCCGCCTTTGCCGGGGCGGAATACATCATCATCATCGTGCAGCCGTTCTGCATCCCGCATGGCATTGCGGTAGCCCACATCCCGGCCGCTGGTCCAGGTGGCCAGCAGCCCCAGGGCCACAACCCCGGCAGTAATAAGATAGCAGATCATTATTTCAACACTTCCTTCACATCGTCCAGCAGGTCCGCTGGTATCATTCCGGCCTGCATCATGTGGTGCAGGCTTTCCCGGTAAGCGTGCAGGCGGCCTGCCAGCTCTGCCGCCTGGCAGATCAGCATGCCACGCGTGCCGGGGTTGTGTACGCCGTTGGTGCTGCGCAGTATAATGCAGTAGGTTTTGCGGGTGGCAGCGGTGTTTTCCACCAGCCAGGCCACGGCCTCCCGCGGCGTCATTGGTGCGTCCATGGCTTTTTCACCCTCCCTGTGTTCGGCATCTGCGCGGACAAAAACGCCGCCGCGCAGCGCTCGCAGAATTTCTCGTTGTTGACCGCCGGGCTTTTGCACTCAAATGCAAGCCCCAGCTGCGGCGCAAGGTATTCCGGGCAGGCCCAGTGCAGGTAGCTGGCGGCGGCCATTCTGGCGGTGCAGCGGCGCAGGCCCCGCAGGGTGTTGTCGACACAGCCCACCTTGATAATCCGCTCTTCCTCTCCCAGTTCCTGTAGCCATTCCAGCACGGTCATGGCTGCACCGCCGTGTTCTGATTCTGCGGGGTAACAATCTCCGTTTGGCTCATTCCCTGCGCTTCATACCGCCAGCGGGCGGCCTCATTCGCCTGGTGCGCCGCAATGCTCAAAGTCAGCACCAGCGCCGCGGCCATGGTCAGGGCAAGCACTTCCCAGCGGGCGGCTTTGTCCTGCGCTTTGGCGGCTTCCTGCTGGGCAACCTCGGCGCGGTAGTTGGACTGCCAGCTGTCGTATTCGGCGTTCTGCTTTTCCCAATCCTTGCGGGCGGCGGCGCGCTCTGCCGCATTGGCGCGGGTTTCGGCGCGGACAACGCGCTGTGTCAGGGTTACCCAGCGTTCGGCATTGCTGGGATTTCCGTCATTGATAGACCGCAGCACGGCAGTCATGTCGGTCAGTTCTCTTGTTTCCATTGGTTGGTGTCCTCCCATCTGGGCGGGTAGCTTAATACGGCGTCCATCATGCAGCCGCAGGCCACGGCGGCTTCCAGTGTGTTGGCCCAGTCCTGCCGCCGCTTGCCGCGCTTTGCCGCGGCGTACAGCAGCTCTTCCACCAGGTTCTGGGCGGTCGATCCGCGCACGGCCAGCGGGTGGCGGCGCATAATCAGCTTGCCCAACGGCTGACGGATGTGCAGGTCAGACGTTCTTGTGCCCACTTCCTGTGCCGCGTCCAGCCGCATGGCCACAAGCGGCCACATGTCAGACCGCACAAGGCGGGCGGTTTCATACGCCACGGCGTACAGGGCAGCTTCCAGCGCATAGGCGTCGGCGGCTTTCTGGGCCGCCGGGGTGCTGGCGGTCGAGACGTCAATGATCCGGCAGGCGCGCGCCAGCTTGTGAGTGCTCTCCATAATGCCGGCGCTGGTTACGTTCTGCGGCTTTTGGGCTGCTGCCAGGCGCAGGGCATCCGTGCCCATGTTGGCAACAGCATCCCCGCTTGCGCACAGGGCAGCGGCCCAGGCGCGTTCTAACGGCGTCATGCCGCGCCGCGGGGAAATATTTGCTTTGGCATTTTCCATTCAGGGGTCCTTTCTGCCGGGGTGGGGGTGTTCAAGCCCCAACCACCAGCGCCAGCAGCGCGTGGTGGATCGCCCACAGGCAAAGGTACCACGCCGCGCCGCAAAGGCAATAAAATAAAAACTTTTCCATCGGTTACTCCAGGTAATGTA
>OGXO01000032.1_pt1 | contig 53282 bp, 38 predicted proteins | sample 1576321 | NCBI WGS metagenome assembly OGXO01 (sample SAMEA3541568, study PRJEB24748) | human gut metagenome | biome: human gut; feature: human-associated habitat; material: faeces | place: China | collected 2012 | reverse complement strand
AGAGTAGGTAGCCGCCTCCTTAGAGTCCTCCGAGCATTCGGGGGACTCTTTTTTTGCGGATATTGATGGGGGTAGTATCGGTCGTGGTAGCGAGGAAACGAGCTTAGCTTCCGAACAGAAGGTAATTAATTTTTTAGTTCTTTTTGTAAATATGTGTTTGGATATTGCTATTATCTTCGTTATTTTTATTATTAATATATCTATATTATCTTATTAAATGTTAATGTATGAGAACGTTTCTTTATTGTATGCTTTAGGTGTAATTTGTTGATTTTTAGTTGTTTTATTAAGTCTTTCAAGTAGCGGTGACTGGCTTTTTGATATCAAATGGTTTGAAGATATGATCTTATATGATTTCATAATTTATTAATTATTTGGAATTCATGAATAAAGTATTGTCTGTGTGTGTTGCATCCTTGGTTTCGTGCTTATTTTTGTTTTCGTGTCAGATGCAATGTAATACATGTGAATTTCAGTCTATTACGATAGATCTGGATGAGCATACGGTTGAGTTGCAACGATTGTCTCTTATCAAAGATATCCGGATTGTAAGGCTGGAAACAAACGATAGCGTATTGGTCGGACGAATCGATAAAGTTCTGATTCATGACGGCAAGATATATATCGGTGATTTTTATGCCAGTCAATCTCTATTTATTTTTGACATGCAAGGCAAAGCAATCCGTAAAATCAGTCGGAAAGGTCGAGGGCCAGGAGAATACATTCAGCTACGTGATTTTTTTATCGACGACCAATCCGGTACGTTGAATTTGCTGACAAGGAATTCGTCGGAAATACTTTCGTTCGATCTGGACGGAACTTCCCTAATTTCTCAAACCGAATTGCCGAAAGAATTAGTTGCTATATGCCCTATGCGCGACGGTGTTGTTGGATATGCGGGGGGATATGCGCAAGATGGTTCTTATGAACTCTGGATATTGGATGAAAACTATAAAGTTGTGAGAGGGGATATTCCGATAGAAAAGGGATGGGAAAGCATGTATTATAACGATGCATATGCTTTTTCATCGTACGACGGTGTCGGTTATTTTCTTGCTCCGCGTGAGAATCTTATTTACAGTTGTTCAGAAAAGGGCGCGACTCCTTTGTTCCGATTGGATTTTGGAAAATACGGTTGGCCGGAACAAGTGAACCGTTTTGAGAAGTTACAACATCTGGACCCGAATGAAGCGAACGGATTTGTTCAGAAGATTAACTGTTTCCAGCAGACCGAACGTTATTGGGTATTCTATTTCGTATTTGAAGGGCAACCTCGTTTGCTGGTATATGACAAACAAACGCGAGCGAGTCGGCTCTGCGAACCGGTCGTCAATGAGACAAAATATTTTCTTCCTTTCGGTCGAATACGCGCAATTTCGCAGCAGGCTATCATTACAGAAATAAGTGCATTGAATATGAAACCGTTCGTGGATGGGAGAGATGAATATAACGATTTTGAAAAGGATTATCCCGAACAAACCGCGCGATTGCGCCAAATCATCCCGTCTATCGAGGTCGACGATAATCCTTGTCTGATTATTTATCAATTAAATCCATAAAGTTCGGTTCTTTAGACAAGGGAACCGGATTGAACAGAAGAAATTTTTACTAAAGGTATCGCTGAGGCTGTATGATGTTGTAGGTATAACAATAAAGATTTAGGTGATTATGGCAGCGGGGTTCCACCTCTTCCCATTCCGAACAGAGAAGTTAAGCCCGTTCACGCCGATGGTACTGCAGTAACATGTGGGAGAGTAGGTAGCCGCCTCCTTAGAGTCCTCCGAGCAATCGGGGGACTCTTTTTTGTGCGGGAGCGTAACGCAGGGGTGGATGGGGGGAGAAACGGAGCGCTCCGTGCCTGTTCCGGACGGAACATGAAGGGAAAGCCCGCCTGACGATTCGAAGCCGGGATTGGTAGTTAATTGATTCCTTTTTGGTGAGGTTGCTTGTCCGTTACCGGGTTTGTTATTATTATTGCAATGATGTTATGTGTTATTTATTACCAATTATTTATTAAACTATCAAAACGTTATTGTTATGAAAAAAGCATTTATCTTTTGGGGAGTCGCGGGCATTTTTACGTTATTGGCTACGGGCGTTTATCTGAAGAACAGCGGACTTGGCGGTTGCGGTGATTTTTTATTGGCCAATGTCGAAGCGCTGACGCAAGATGAAAAACCGGAACCGCCCAAAATGGGGTATAGAATAGTTTCTTATATTTTAGAGCCTCCTTGTTATGTAGCGTACCCCGGACTTAGCCCGACCGATCCGCCCCAACTCGTTAAGGGAAGGACTCCGGTGTGTATATATATCGAGGGGGGAGAACTTCCCGGATGTCCGAGTTGTAAGATCGGTTGATCGATTTCATAGCTTGCAGTCGATGAAAATCACGAAAGTTTTGTGTTTGGTTATTGCGATTTTTGCAGGAGTCGTTTCCTGCAAAAATCGCAATATGTATCGCCGGACTTCGTCCGATTCGCTAACCCGGTTGTGGATCGAACCGAAAAAAAACAGGGTTTCCGGAGCCGAATTATTCGATTCGCTCCGTTTCGTTCAATTGGAGACCACCCCGGAATCGATGTTCGATTATGTGCGCTGCCTGAAATTGCTGAACGACAAATTCTATTTACTCGACCGGATGGGAACGAAGTTGCTCTGTTTCGATCGAGACGGGAAATTTCTGAAAAAGTTCGAAGCGCGGGGGAACGGGCCCGACGAGTATTTCATGTTGTGTTTTCTCGCGGCCGATCCGGTCAGCAAGAAAATATTGGTCGCAGACGACGTCGTTCGCAAGATTTTTATTTTCGACGAATTTCTGAATCTCGAACATGTGGTTAAAGTCGATTTCACGCCGAAACAGGTGATCGCTTTCCGCGACGATATGATCCTGAGGTATGAAAACGACAACAAGGAACAGTATCAGGATTCGCTGCTGCGGGATTACGATTTGCACTGGATCGACCTGAAAGGAGACGTCGTCCAGGGCATGATAAGGAACCGGACGCCAAAATACGGTTTGTCGTTCCTGTCGGCCAGCGGTTATTTGGACAACGGGGATATTCTATACTATCCTACCTTGGGGGATACGGTTTACCGTGTCGCCGTGTCGGAACGTACCGTATCCCCGGCTTATATTATAGAGAGTGGGGACGAGGACGTGAAATTGCTGAACGACGAGCAGCGCCGGGAAATGGATCCCAATGCGGAATTGCCCGAATATGAGAAGCGAAACTATTTTTTCCCGGTGGAGTTTTTCAATGTCGGATCGCATATCTTGTTACGTTCCGGGATGGACGATATGTACCTTTATTCGAAAAATTCCGGAAATGCGATCCGGTACGATAAAACGCTTGAAAATATGAGCGGGGATCGTACTTTCGACTATTTGACCAGCATTATCTATGCGTGCGACGGGGATTGGTGTTACGGTCCGCATCATGCGATAACGCTGCAATATATGGCGAAAGATTACGGATTTTCGGGCAAATACAAGGCGATGATAGACAGTATGGAGACGGACGCCAATCTTTTTCTGGCATGTTTTAAGGTAAAGGATTTTTAGGATGTTGGCAAGATACTTTTTGTTGATCGTAGGGATGGGGCTGAGTATGGGAACCGGCTGCGATTCACGGAAAGGAGCCGAGTACCGGAAACTGGAATCGTTTATGGAGCAACGCATCGACCTGAGCCGGCTGTATGCGCCCGAAGATCTGGCGAAAAGTACCGTACGGATGCCCGGCCCCAAGATTGTCCACTACCTCGATTCTTCGGGTTGCGTCGGTTGCAAGTTGCAGAGCCTGCGGATGTGGAATGTGGTGCGAGGGCGTATGCGCGTTCCGGTCGTTCTGGTCGTTCACGTCCCGGATATGCAGGCGATCCATGCCCAGATGAAAATGATTCACTTTACGCTGCCTGTGCTCTACGATACGTTGGGATCTTTCGCCGCGACTTATCGTATCGACCGGGAGGCCTACCATACGTTTTTATTAAACGGTCGTAATCAGCCTCGGGCCGTCGGCAATCCGATAGGGAGCGACAAAATCTGGCGTTTGTACGAATCGGCTATCCGCTCCGACGAGTGACTTCTTTCGTATGTAAGTGAAAACAACCGGCTTGTTGTCGCAGGACAGCAGGCCGGTTGTTTTGTGTGTATGTTCCGACTGCGCGATACGCTCCCGCAATGCTTTGGGCTTCCGCCTTGTGCCGTTCGGCGTGTTCGGTTTCTGACCGGGGCGAAACGTCCGTGGGTTTATCGTCCCCCGCAGTCAGGTTTTTCGGAAGGCTTTTTTGTATAGGAATTGATGAACCGGAGCGTTTACGATAAGCAATTACCTGCTGCCCGTAACGATAATAGTTTCTAATAAGTTCTTTTTTAGTGATAACGGTTTGTCGATAATGGTAATTATCGTTAATATTGTAATAAAGATTGTGTTCAATCTTGCCATTTATTGATTATTAAAATCAATTATCATGAAAGAAGTAATTCTATGTTCGTTTGCGGTCGTATTGGCTGCCGGCACTTATTTATTAGCGTCGGATAAGACCGGTGAAGGAGCGCTTCTTTTATCAAATGTCGAGGCGTTAGCTCGGAGTGAAGGAGCGACCAGTACCTGGACTTGCGACGCCTCGTCAAAGAAAGAGTGTAGCTTATTTTGTGGAGAATGTGGCACCAGAGTAAAGGGTACGGGAGCTGCTTCAGGGAAACACGAGTGTGATTAGTTATTCGGTTTATTGATAAAAGATGTATAACTTGTATTTTGTCGTTCAGGTTATACATCTTTGTTTTATGTTAAGTTTTAGAGAATGAAAAGAATTTTTGGAGGGCTATGTTTGTGTTTGTTAATGTTTTCATGTTCCCATCCCGATGTATTGATATATCAGGGAATGCATGTTAATAATTCGCGAAAATTGCATGGAGAAACTTTACAGGATTCGTTTCTTTTTGCACGCCCCTGTCAATTCATTTTAATGGATTCGTTATTGGTAGTACAGGATGCGGGGACTCCCCAAGGATTGTTTCACGTGTTCGATAAAAAAACGGGTGCGTTTAGGGCAAGTTTCGGATCCGTAGGACGTGGACCAGGCGAAGCCCTTTTAATTGAATCCGTTTCTTGTGATGTTAATCGCAGTATGATAACAGCGTATGATTTTGGTCAGCGTAAACATGTTATTTATTATGTAAATAATATTTTAAAAGACAAGCAACCCTTATTTGATGAAGAACTGATGGGAATAACTCCGAATTCACCGATATATTCTTTACAGGTAGGCGGTCGGTATTATGTAATGGGGAATGATGATAAAATGCGTTTTGGCGTACAACAAAATGGGGAGGTTCGTGTTTTAACGACCGAATATCCGTTAACCGTGCCGGATGTCGAAGCGAATAGAGCGATTTGGAATTACAATCCGCGATGGAGAATAAAACCAGATTCCTCGAAAATGGTTGTTGTTACTTATATTGGGACAACATTGGAAATACTTTGTTTTCGGGGTGACTCTTTACAACAGCAAACAATTGTACCGATTGATCAGCCTTTGTATAAATTGGTGCAGGGAACTTCCCCTAAATGGGTGACTTCTACGCCGGAAACTCCTATCGGTTGTATAGGGATAAGCGTTTCGGACAACTATATTTATGCGCTTTTGTGGAGAGCGACGGAGTCGGAGTTTGATACTTTATTACCAAAAGTTGTCGTTTTTGATTGGGAGGGCAAGCCGCGTATTCAATTTGAATTTGATGAGTTTTTAGATCAAATTGCGGTAGACGAGTCTGAAAATACGATGTATGCAATAGTGTCTGGCGATGATGGACCATTGATTAAAAAATATTCGTTTTTGTTGGATTGAGAGATTCAGTTGTGGCGCTATGTGAAAAAACGACTTGTCGAACAAGTCGTTTTTTTATGCTAAATTACATCATGTATTCTATGGGCACTCTTGGTTTCGATTTCCGCATCGTGCCGTCCGGTTTTCGAAGGACTTTTTTACATAGGAATTGATGATCCCGGAACGTTTACGATAAGCAAATTGCCTGTAGTCAGTAACGATGATAGTTGCTAATAAGTTTTTTTAGCGATAACGGTTTGTCGATAATGGTAATTATCGTTAATATTGTGACAAAGATTACGTTTAATTTTGCTATTTATTAATTATTAAAATCAATTATCATGAAAAAAGTAATTCTATGTTCGTTTGCGGTCGTATTGGCTGCCGGTGCTTATTTACTAACAGCGGACAAAACCAGTGAGGGGGCACTTCTTTTATCAAATGTCGAGGCGTTGACACATGATGAGGGCGGACAATATGAGTATCCGGATGGGTATATGTATAGTTCTATTTGTGGCGTGCAGATTTCCAAGGGTAAGAAATGTAAAGTGGAGATTATAACGTGTCAAGGCGGAGGAAACGGGTGTAATTCGAAACATTGCCCGACACACAAAAGTTAATTAAATTATTTGATAATGAGCAGAACCATATCTTGATTTTGGTTCTGCTCTTGTCTTTTATTCTTACGAAATGAAAAAGATAAATACTATTCTTTGGTTCAGTATATTTGTTTTTGCAGCTTGTTCTTCTGAGATAAAAAATGTGGAAAACATTAAGATAGACCGGACGATTGTATTTGATCACTCTTCGGATTCTCTTATTGCTACGTCTGTCCGTTCGGTCGATTATATTTTGTTGGAAGATGTGAAAGAGTCTGCTTTCTCGGAAATTAATAAGCTCGTGATGAAAAACGGGAATATTTATATCGGGGATTTTCGGAATCATAAGATCGTTGTTTTCGATTTAGCCGGTAATTTTAAGTTCGCAATTGATCGTAAGGGAAGAGGGCCGCAGGAATATCTTGAAATTAAAAACTTTGCGGTCGACGATCATTCTATTTATGTCATAGACAATTATCGACATATACTTTATGTTTATGATTCCCGATCGGGGAAATATTTAAATAAGAAGAAATTACCCGTGGTAGTCTGGGATGTCGAGTGTTTTGATAACGGAGATTTTCTTTTTGCATTCGCACCATTACCCGGAGGCAGCCTGTCGGGTAAGCAATCACCGCACAGGCTTTTTGTTACGGATTCCAATTGCCGTATAAAACGCAGGTTGTTTACTTATTCCGAGGAAGATCCGATCGGCAAGCAAACCTATTTTTCGACGACGGAAGATCGCATTGTTTTTCATTCGTGCGGTTCCGATGTTTTCACTGTCTTTTCAAAAAATAATGCAGACACCATGTTCACTATTGCAGTCGATTTCGGACCGAATAAAATTCCCCGGGATAGTCGTGCTGATATACACGCAATTAATGAGAATGGTTATCATTACCTTTATGGCACTCCTGTGATGTGTAGGGATTATATTGCATTGGAAGTCAGTATTGGTGATTTTTTAGATTGTTTTCTTTATGATGGAAAAAACGGAGGGATTACTGTGAATTCGGCGGAGAGCAGTTTTAAATGTTTATGGTTTCCGTTATGTAGTTATAATGATAAATATGTTTGTTTTCTTGCAGGAGACGATAGTTACAAAAGTTTGGTAGCGGATGGTTTTGAACGTGCGGAACCGGTCGTGGAAGAGCATCTTGTTAACGGCGGCGGAGTATTGGTTTTATACACGATGGGGGACGATTCATAATTAATTTGTCGGTAATGACAATTTATTGTTAATATTGTAGTGAAATCACGGAGATTTTGATATTTGTTCATGGTTAGGGACGGTTGCCGGGGAAAGTCAGTTCCGTATTCGTTGCGGTCGTATGGGGTGTCGTCGCTAATGGTTGATTTTGGACAAGGCGAAAGGTGTTTTTTTAGGGTCATACGGCGTCCGTGATCGGCGTCCGTAGTAAAGCCTATGGACACGCCCTGTAACGGAGTGGAAACGATTTTTTGCGGGGTGGTTGATATATGAACGAATCCGAACGACGGAATGAAGACAAGGTTATTTTTGATAGTTGCATGTTTGTCATGTGTTATAGGGTGTCATGCCAAGGGAGGGGAGGATGGCGCTTCGGTTCCTGTTTTGAGCGCGGATGTCGGGGATTTGTTTTCCGACGACGGCCGTAGCCTACCCGACACCTCGGTTTTTTCGAAGAGCCGCGTGATTTTTTTCGAGACGACCGAGGAAGCTCTTTTAGGGGATATCAGTAAGGTATTCGTCTTCGAAGACCGGATCGCCATTTATGATGATCGGAGCTGGAAAATATGCGTGTTCGATACGGTAGGCCGGTTTTTGTTTTCGATCGACCGGAAGGGACGCGGTCCGGGCGAATACATAAAGATCCGGGATTGTTGTTTCGATTACGACAGGCGGCAATTTGTCGTTTATTCGGATGTGCCTTCCAAATTTATGCGGTTCGATTATAACGGCAAATTTATCGGCGAGGTACTGACAGACGAATTGTTTTTTCAGTTCGCCATTGCGAAGGATCGCTTGATCTGCATGGATTTACGGGCGCAAAACGGAGATGATTTTCTCGTTGAGTTGCCCAATGACGATCGGTCGTTGCATAAAAAGAAGGTGCTGGATCTGCCATTGATCGATCTCGGGCCGTTTTATCCGCCGGGAGCGTTGATACAGACCAGTACGAAACCCTATTTCGCACGGCGTTTTGCCAATACGATTTATCAATATGACGAAGGCGCCGTCGTTCCCCGTTACCGGATCGATTTCGGCAAATACAATCTGCCCGAGTCGTTGCAGAAAGGCGGTCGGTTGTCCGATCAGGAGTTTCAGAAGCAGGTGCGGGGCCGTAATTACGTTACCGGATTGGCTAACATCAAAGAGAGTTCCGGGAAGCTGTATTTTTCGGTCAATAACCGGGGATTTTGCGTGCTCGATACGCGGACGAACGAGGTGAAGGCTTTCCCGACGATTCTGGACACCCAAACTCAAATTCCGTGCAACGGGATGCTGCCGACGCAGGATATCGGAAATAAATATATTGCGTTTCTTCCGTCGGTGAATCAGGCGTCGTTGAAAATTTATGTCGAGCATGTCGCTAAGGGAGCGGCTCCTTGGTTTAAGGAAAAAATAGAGAGGATGAAAGAGGACGATAATCCGATCCTATTCTTGTATGAGGTTCGTTGAATGGTCGATTTTTAACGATAAAAACAGGAAGCCCGTTGTCTCCACACAACGGGCTTCTTGTTTTGTAAATGTTTTTATCCCAGTTGCGCGATGCGCTCCTGCAACGCCTTGATTTTGGCTTCCGCGTCGTGCCGTTCGGCATGTTCGGTTTCGATCATTTTGGCCGGGGCGAAACGTCCGTGGGTTTATCGTCCCCTGGCCAGCCGACTGCCGGCAATCCTGTTTTTCGAAGGACTTTTTACATAGGAATCAATGATCCCGGAACGTTTACGATAAGCAAATTGCCTGTAGCGATGATAGTTTCTAATAAGTTCTTTTTTAGTGATGACGGTTTGTCGATAATGGTAATTATCGTTAATATTGTAATGAAGATCGCGTTAATTTTGTTATTTATTGATTGTTAATTGTCATGAAAGAGCGATTTGTTCGTTTGCGGTCGCATGGGCTGCCGGCGCTTATTTGTTGACTTCTGACAATACCGATCGAATTTTATTTCTTTCGGCCAATGTAGAAGCGTTGGCGAGCGGGGAAAGTGGGGGTACTCCTTGTGGAGGTACTAAATCTGAAGCTACGGGAAACTGTAAATCGGAGAATACGGTAAATTGTAAAGACTTGTCTGGTTGCAATTAAAGGGTAACAGCGGGAAAATTTGTTGAATACTAAAAGTCTGCCTTTTTCGGTTTTCTGTAAATTTATGGAAAATCGGATGGGCAGATTTTTGAGAAAGAGAGAATGTTATGTCGAAACTCATCCGTCTGTTTATATGTTTTGATAAACAGCTAATCTTATTAATTGGCATATTGTTGTTCCTCGTGGGATGCGATTCTCGGAAGAAGGTAGACTATGATGTACCCGTGTCTATCATAGATTACGAATCGTTAACAAGCCGAAATTTTGAACAGATTCCGGAGGATATTGTGTCTAAAATGGAGTTTGTTGCATTCGATACCGTTTCCGATGCTCTTTTCGGGCGGGTTGATAAAGTGAAATTTGTCGATAGTTCATTATTCATATTGGATCAACGATTGAATGCGATTCTGGAATTCGATCGATCCGGGAAATTTATTAGAAAATTCCAAAGAAAAGGCAGGGCCCTTTACGAATATTTACAAATAACCGATTTTGATATAGACAGGGAGTCCGGAGTATTGTATGTATTGGATTCACATACCGATAAGGTTAATTTGTACGATTCTGATTTTAATTTCATAGCGAGTCATATGTTGGATTTTGAGGCGGATATTCTCAAATCGGTAGGGGGAAAAATAATATTCGGATTAGCGTCCTGGAATAGCGGACGTGCGAAAGGATATAAGATCGGGCAGACGGATTCACAATGTAAAATGGAGAATCAAGTATTGTATTATGATGAATATATCGATCCCGCCTATGTGTTTTCATCTTATCGTTTTACGGATTGCGAACAGAATGTTGTTTATAATCAGCCTATTGATAATAATGCGTATGTATTGAGTCGAGATTTGAATCTCAGACAGATAATTCGTTTCGATTTTGGAGCGTGCAATGTTCCCGATGAAAATAAAAAGGACGTAGAGTCTAAATTGGATAAATTCGAAAATTATTGTTTTATCAAGGATTATGTTGCTGTAAAAGGAGATTTAGTCATCGGAAAGTTGAGAGATCATGGAAAATCGCGGTGTTTCATCGTTGATAGAAAAAATGGAATTAAATATGAGAGTCAACCGGTCGAGTTATTTTCAAACAGTTTGTTTACCGAATACGATGATCCGTTTATCTTTTCCTATTTCATGACCACGAATGTGAATCCGAAAGACGTGTCTTTACCCGATCATATTATTGATCATATTCATGCGGGAGGATGTGCTATCGGTATCCAACAATTGAAATAAAATATGAAAATTACACGGTGAATCATACTTTTGTTGGTAGGTTGCTTTTTAAGTTGTACCGTACCGTGAGAGAAAATATCACAAAGATGCAATCCAGAGAAAAAGGCTTATAAATCCATACATGTCGTATATATCGATGAATCCGGTGTTTTTGGTAGATTGAATACGCATATCCCACAGGATTTTCATTACCATAGTTTTTTACTGGATTCGACAAATCGGGTGACATTGGTTGGGAATCCAACGGCTAATGAAAATGTGCGGAAATTATTATATGAGAAAGTTTTTAATTTACAGTCTGCACGTTGACGTAGTGTGGAAGTCTTTTCGGAGATATTTTCCTGTATGGATGTTTTTTTAAGATAACTTTATGTTTTAAAACGAGAGCCCGGAATCTTTCCGGGCTCTTTTCGTCTTGTGAAATTTTATTGTAACTGATCGATACGTTCCTTTAGCGCCTTGATTTTGGCTTCCGCGTCGTGCCGTTTGGCATGTTCGGTTTCGATCACTTTGGCCGGGGCGTTCTGTACGAAACGTTCGTTCGACAGTTTTTTCAGAACGGAGGCGAGAAATCCTTCCTGGTAGGCGAGGTCGGCCTTCAGCTTCTTGAGTTCTTCTTCCACGTCGATGCTGCCGCCCAGCGGGACGAAATATTCAGTCGTTTTGACGATGAACGCGGCTGCGTCGGAACGCTTTTCGGCGATCTCCTCCACGCGGTTCAGGTTCGCCATTTTTTGCAGCAGCGGGTTGTATTCGCGATGATAATTGTCGTCCCCGATGACGTACAGTTCCAGCGCTTCCTTGTTCGGAATGTTGTGCTCCTTGCGGATGTTCCGCACGGACGAGACGGCCTCTTTGAGCTGTTCGATGCGTTCGAGCAGCGCCTGGTCGAACGGCTGCGGCGCGGGCAGCGCGGCGACCGTGATGCTTTCGCCGTCTTTGCGCGGAGCCATGTGCTGCCAGATTTCCTCGGTGATGAACGGCATGAACGGATGCAGCGTCCGGAGCAACCTGTCGAAGAACGCTTTCGTAGCGTCCATCGTCGCCCGGTCGGTCGGTTGCCGGTAGCCCGGTTTCACCATTTCAAGGTACCATCCGGAGAACTCGTCCCAGAACAGGCGGTACAGCTTCATCAACGCTTCCGAAATGCGGTATTCGGTAAAATCCTCTTCGATTTGGCCGAGCGTACGGTTCAGCATCGCGTCGAACCAGGACACGGCGAGCCGGTCGCTGTCGCTCTGCGCCAGCGAGTCGTCCACCTGCCAGCCGTTTACCAGCCGGTAAGCGTTCCATATCTTGTTGCCGAAGTTGCGGCCCTGTTCGCACAGCGCGTCGTCGAACAACAAGTCGTTGCCGGCCGCCGAGCACAGTAGCATCGCCAGCCGTACGCCGTCGGCCCCGTACTGTTCGATCAGGTCGAGCGGATCGGGCGAATTGCCGAGCGATTTGCTCATCTTGCGACGCAGTTTGTCGCGGACGATGCCGGTCAGGTAGACGTTCCTGAACGGCATTTCGCCCCGGTATTCGTATCCGGCGATGATCATCCGGGCGACCCAGAAGAACAGGATGTCGGGCCCGGTGACCAGGTCGTTGGTCGGGTAGTAGTATTTGATCTCCTCGTTTTCGGGGCGGTTGATGCCGTCGAATACCGAGATCGGCCATAGCCATGACGAAAACCACGTGTCGAGCACGTCGGGGTCGCGGCGTAGGTCGGTTGCCGTCAGCGAAGCGTCGCCGGTCTTTTCGCGGGCCAGCTTCAGCGCTTCTTCGGGCGTTTCGGCGACCACGTACCCCCCTTTGGGGAGGAAGTAGGCCGGAATCTGCTGGCCCCACCACAATTGCCGCGAGATGCACCAGTCCTTGACGTTCTCCATCCAGTAGCGGTACGTATTCTTGAATTTGGCCGGAACCAGCCGGATTTCGTCTTCCATGACCGCTTTGAGAGCCGGCTGGGCCAGTTCGGTCATCTTCAGAAACCACTGCATCGACAGCTTCGGCTCGATCGGCACGTTGGTGCGTTCCGAATATCCCACCTTGTTGGTATAGGCTTCGACCTTTTCGAGCAGGCCGGCGTCGGCGAGGTCTTTCTCGATCTGCCGGCGGACTTCGAAACGGTCCATGCCGGCGTAGCGTTCGCCGTGCTCGTTCAGCGTACCGTCGTCGTTGAAAATGTCGATGATTTCGAGGTTGTATTTTTCGCCGAGCATGTAGTCGTTCACGTCGTGGGCCGGGGTCACTTTCAGCGCGCCGGTTCCGAATTCGATGTCGACGTACTCGTCGCGGATTACCGGAATCGAACGGTCGATGAGCGGCACCAGCACGCGCGCATCCTGCGGCAGATCCCGGTAGCGCGGGTCGTTCGGGTTGACGCACAGCGCCGTGTCGCCGAGGATCGTTTCCGGCCGCGTCGTGGCTACGACGACGTAACGCGACGTTCCTTCGATTTTGTAGCGCAGGTAGTACAGCTTCCCCTGCGATTCGCGGTAGATGACCTCTTCGTCGGAAAGGGCGGTCTGCGCGGCGGGGTCCCAGTTGACCATTCGTACGCCGCGGTAGATTTTACCTTTTTTATACAGGTCGACGAATACTTTGATGACGCTTTCGCTCAGCGCCGGGTCCATCGTGAATTTGGTACGCTCCCAGTCGCACGAAGCGCCGAGTTTGCGCAGTTGGTTCAGGATGATGCCGCCGTGTTTCTCTTTCCACTGCCAAGCGTGTTTTAAAAATTCTTCGCGGGTCAGCGAATTTTTATCGATTCCGTCGGCTTTGAGTTTCTGGACGACTTTGGCTTCGGTGGCGATCGACGCGTGGTCGGTTCCCGGAACCCAGCAGGCGTTTTTGCCCTGCATCCGGGCGCGGCGTACCAGCACGTCCTGTATGGTTTCGTTCAGCATGTGCCCCATGTGCAGCACTCCGGTCACGTTCGGCGGCGGGATGACGATCGTGTAGGGTTCCCTTCCGTCGGGCGTCGAGTGGAAAAAATTGTGGCGGATCCAGTAGTCGTACCACTTGGATTCGATCTGCTGCGGGGTGTATTTTGCACCGATTTCCATAAGTATTCCGAATTTTAGCATTAATCTCGCAAAAATAACAATTTTCCGGCAATTATTACAGGTTTGCCTTGGCCCAGGCGATCATCAGTTCGTTGCGGTCGGATTTCATCGCCCGCCGGTAGAGCCTGCGCACCGTGTCGAGCCATGCCAGCCGGCGGTCGGAGCCGCTGTCGCCCACTTCGTCGCGGCCGCCGGCGGCTTTGTACTGTTCGCGCGTCGTGCTGCAAATGCGGGCGTAACGGCCCGTGCGGGGTTTCAGGTCGGCATCGGTCAGGGTCAGGTAAAACGCCAACTGTTCGGGGGTGCAGTGCCCGTCTGCCGGGAAGCGGGCGCTGTCGGCCACGTACACCGTCACGCCGTCCTTGAACACGTACGGTTCGTAGCGCCCGGGCCGCTCCATCGCTTCGTAAACGACGCCCCGCACCGGAAACTGCGCTCCGGACTGGCCGCGTATCCACCGCAGCAGCCGGTCGGTATATTCGAAACCGAGGCTCCCTTTGACCTCCAGACAGGTCGTGGCAATCCACCGCGCCAGCCGCTCCGGCTCCGGATTCAGCAGATATACCCTGCCGGTTTTGGGGGCTCCGGTGCGAACGTCTCGGCCGGTTCGGTATTCGTAAAGTCGAACGTTGAAACCCTCCCAGCCGGGCAGCGAGCGGGTTTCGCCGATCAATTTTTCGGCCATGTAGGCGCGGGACAGCAATTGCCTGCACCGTTCGGTCAGCGCGGGCAGACTGTCGCGCACCCACGCTTTCGGCAGCGGCCGGGCCGGACAGCAAGCGATGCCCGAAAATACGAGCAACAGGCTCAGAATGTAGCTTTTCACGATTCGTATCATTTTACGTCGTAAAGATAGCGATTTGCAATAATAGGGGCTGTTTTTTCGTTTCTATTTTGAAAAACTTTAAGATTGGCGGCTGTTTTGACCTGTGTCGAAAAGCGGGCGACGGCGCATTTCGCCGGGAACAGTTTGTTGATTTTAGTTAAAATGCACTATATTTGCAGATTAAACAGAGACGAAGATGAGTAAAAAATATAATAAGAAAGAGGACTTCGCAGGCATATCAGATATGCTCGAAGGCCGTCACCATGTAATCCCGATCATGGCGGGCGAAGATGGTGATATGGGAGAAAACGTAGTGATTCCGGAGGTGTTGCCGATTCTGACGTTGCGCAGTTCGGTGCTTTTCCCGGGTTCGATCACGCCGATTACGGTCGGCCGCGACAAGTCGATGAAACTGGTTCGCGAGGTGGAGAGCGGCGGAAGTATCCTCGGCGCCGTGCTGCAAAAGGAGTCGGAGGTCGAACAACCCGGCCCGGACGATTTGTACCGTGTCGGAACGGCGGCCCGCATCCTGAAAGTGCTCGAAATGCCGAACGGCAATCTGACCGTTATCCTGCACGGACTGGACAAGATCGAAATCCGCGATTTCATCATGACGGAGCCTTATTTCAGGGCTTCGGTCGCTCCGCTGAAGGATTCGATTCCCGAGCCGACGAACATCGAGTTCGAGGCGCTGGTCGATTCGATCAAGGACGTCGCGCTGAATATTATCAATATTTCGCCGCAGATGCCCAAAGAGGCGACTTTCGCGATCAAGAATATCGATAACAAACGCGGGACGATCAACTTCATCTGTTCGAACATGGATCTGCCCGACGCCGATCGCCAGCGTTTGCTGGAGGCTCCGGGCCTGCTGGCGCGTGCGCGCCGGCTGTTGGAGATACTGGTGCGAGAGCAGCAGATCGCCGAGCTGAAAAACGAAATCCAGGGTAAGGTGAAGCAGAACATCGACCAGCAGCAGCGCGAGTATTTCTTGCAGCAGCAGATCCGCACGATCCAGGACGAGCTGGGCGGCGATCCGGCCGACAAGGATCTGGACGACCTGCATGAACGCGCCGCGAAGAAGCGCTGGAAGCCGGAGGTGAAGGAGCTGTTTTTCAAAGAGCTGTCCAAACTTGAACGGATGAACCCGGCGGTGGCCGAATATTCGGTGCAACTCAATTACCTGCAACTGATGCTCGACCTGCCGTGGGACACCTATACGAAGGATAACCTCGACCTCGCCCATGCGAAAAAACGGCTCGACAACGACCATTTCGGGCTCGACGAAGTGAAAGACCGGATTCTGGAGCACCTGGCCGTGATCAAGCTCAAAGGCGACCTGAAATCGCCGATCCTGTGCTTGTACGGTCCTCCGGGGGTCGGTAAGACTTCGCTCGGCAAGTCGGTGGCGGCTGCGCTGAAGCGCAAGTTCGGGCGTATCTCGCTCGGCGGTCTGCACGACGAGGCCGAGATCCGCGGGCACCGCAAGACGTACATCGGCGCGATGCCGGGGCGGATCATCCAGACGATCAAGCGCGCCGGCTCGTCGAACCCGGTGATTATCCTCGACGAGATCGACAAAGTGACCGTCAGCAACCACGGCGACCCGTCGTCGGCGCTGCTCGAAGTGCTCGATCCGGAACAGAACACGACGTTCCACGACAACTACCTCGATACGGAGTACGACCTGTCGAAAGTGCTGTTCATCGCAACGGCCAACAACGTAGCGAACATCCCGGCGCCGCTGCGCGACCGGATGGAGATGATCAATATTCCGGGCTATATCCTGGAGGATAAGATACAGATTGCCCGCAAGCACCTGATCCCGAAGCAGCTCGAGGCGCACGGCGTCCCGGCCAAGCAGTTCAGGATGGGGCCGAAGGTGATCGAGAAGGTGATCGGCGAGTATACCCGCGAATCGGGCGTGCGCGCGCTGGACAAGAACATCGCGAAGATCGTCCGCACGCGTGCGAAGAACATCGGTTTCGACGAACAGTTCAAGCCGGAGGTGACGGCTGCCGACGTGGAGAAGATCCTCGGCGTGCCGCGTTTCCAGAGGGAGGAGTATGAGGTCGGCGGCATTGTCGGCGTCGTGACGGGGCTGGCTTGGACGGAGGTCGGCGGCGATATCCTGTATATCGAGTCGATCCTGACGCCGGGCAAGGGCGCCCTGACGATGACGGGCAACCTCGGCGACGTGATGAAGGAGTCGGCCACGATCGCGCTGCAATGGGTTAAGGCCCACAGCCGGGAGCTGGGGATCGATCCGGAGATGTTCAGCAAATACGACGTGCACATCCACGTGCCGGAGGGAGCGATCCCGAAGGACGGGCCGAGCGCCGGTATCACGATGGTGACTTCGCTCGTATCGACTTTCACCGGCCACAAGGTCAAGGAGCGCGTCGCGATGACGGGCGAGACGACCCTCCGGGGCCGCGTGATGCCCGTCGGCGGGATCAAGGAGAAAATCCTCGCCGCCAAGCGCGCCGGTATCCACGAGATCATCCTCAGCGAGGATAACCGCAAAGATATTTCGGAAATCAAACCCGAGTACCTCGGCGGCCTGAAGTTCAATTATGTGAAGACTAACAGCGACGTGCTGAAATTGGCGGTGATGTGATGCGGGTAGTGGTGGGCCTCTCCGGAGGCGTCGATTCGAGCGTGGCGGCCTATCTGCTCAAGGAGCAGGGATACGATGTGGTAGGGCTTTTCATGCGCAACTGGAAGGATACGACCGGGACGCTCGAAGGCGATTGCCCGTGGTACGACGACCACATGTTCGCCGAACTGGTGGCCAAGCGGCTCGACATCCCGTTTCATCTGATCGACCTGAGCGATGAATACCGCCGCCGCGTCGTGGACTATATGTTTGCCGAGTACGGCCGGGGACGGACGCCGAACCCGGACGTGCTTTGCAACCGCGAAATCAAGTTCGACGCCTTCCTGAAAGCGGCGCTCGACCTGGGGGCCGATTACGTGGCTACGGGTCACTACTGTCGCCGCGAGGACGTCGAGATCGACGGGCGCACGGTGCACCGTCTGCTGGCGGGCAGCGACCTGAACAAAGACCAGAGTTATTTCTTGTGTCAGTTGACCCAGCGGCAGCTTTCGCGCGCGCTGTTTCCGATCGGACACCTGCTGAAGCCGGAGGTTCGGCGGATTGCCGCCGAACAGCACCTGGCTACGGCGGCCCGCAAGGATTCGCAGGGCATCTGTTTCGTCGGCAAGGTCGATCTGCCGGTGTTCCTGCAACAGCGGTTGGAGGCCCGCGAGGGCGATATCGTCGAGGTGCCGGCCTCGTGGGACGGCTACCGTCCGTTGGCCGACGGCGCGACGCTCAATGAGTTGGCTGCGCCGTATGCGTACCGCGAGACGGACGGAACGTGCGTCGGACGGCATCGCGGGGCGCATTTCTTCACGATCGGGCAGCGCAAGGGCCTGAACGTCGGAGGCAAGCCGGAGCCGTTGTTCGTGATTGCGACGGACGTGGAGCGCAACGTGCTGTACGTCGGCCAGGGACAGCGACATCCGGGACTTTACCGGCGCGGGTTGCGCATTCTTCCGGACGAGATGCACTGGGTACGTCCCGACCGGGCGTTGCAGCCGGGAGCGAGCGCGCGGTTCCGGATGCGGATACGCTACCGGCAGCCGTTGCAGGACGGCGTGCTGCATGTGACGCCCGAGGGCGGGTACATCGTGTTCGACGAGCCGCAGCGCGGCGTTACGGCCGGGCAGTTCGCCTCGTGGTACGACGGCGAGGAATTGATCGGGTCGGGGGTGATCCATTGTTAGGACGACCGTAAGGACGGTTTGCGACGGTGGACCGGACAAGATAAAGGGCGGGGAGCGTTTTGGGACGCTCCCCGCTTTTTTGTTATTCGGCTTTAAGCTCGTCTTTTTCGGCTCTTCGGGCGTCATACAGGGCGCTCAGCAGGTTCTGGAGCCGGATTTTGTGGGTTCCGTACTCCCGCATGATGCCGGTGAGTTGAGGATAGGCCATGCAGGCGCGGAGGTAGAATACGGAGTAGTCGCGCAGGGCGTTGTTGAGTTGGCCGTGTCCGATTCCGGCGGATTCGGGCGCTACCATATACTGGGTACAGACCTGGTGGATCGGGGTGAAGTTATTGGTGAGGATCAGGCGTTCGAGGGAGTTGAGCAAGGACCAGATTTTTTTGACGTCGGACTGCAAGGCGCTGAGCAGGTCGGCGTCCGAGGCGAGGGGGTTGAAGTCGGGGTACTTGTCGCGGGCGACACCGAGGTAGGCCTGTTTGACGGTTTCGTCGGGGAGATTGGGGTTTTCCGTTGCAACGGGTGAAAACAGGAAGGTTTCCATAATATAAGTTGTTTAGTTGCAGGCGGGAATAAAAAAACGGTCCCGCCTTTCCCGTTGATCTTCACTCGTAGAGCAGTGGGTGCATTAACACTCCACACGGGGGTGCGGAACCGCCGTATGAAGGGACAGGGCATAAAAATGCCCGTCACGAAAATGGCGGGATTCCCCGCTCTACGAATATGAAGATCACTACAAATATAAGAAAAAAATTAAATCGTAGCGCATTCCTTCAAAAAAACGCATGTTTTTTATGTGCGCTACTTTCCGGGGGATGCGGACTTTTCATGCGGAATTGCCGGGCAGGCGGTTGCGCGGCTACTCCGGATGGGCTGATAGGGGTGCCGGGTGTCCGCGCGAGCGTTTCCAACCCCTAAAAATTACCCGAAAACTTCATCTTTTGAATAAAAAATGCGATATTTGTCATTCGGTTTAATTCTATAAATAAGAGATTATGTTAAGCGGAGGTAGAACGAAAATTGCAGAGCTGTTGAAATCAACGGCGTTCGGTACGGAAGTAGTCGTCAAAGGCTGGGTCAGAACCAAACGCGGAAATAAAAACGTAGCTTTCATCGCCGTCAACGACGGATCGATCATCCATAATATCCAGGTCGTAGCCGACGTAGCCAAATTCGACGAAAACCTCCTCAAGGAGATCACCACCGGCAGTTGCGTCAAAGTCGCCGGCACGCTGGTCGAATCGCTCGGCTCCGGCCAGCCCGTCGAAATACAGGCTTCGTCGATCGAGATCTACGGCACCGCCGATCCCGAAACGTACCCGTTGCAGAAGAAAGGCCATTCGCTCGAATTCTTGCGCGAAATAGCCTACTTGCGCCCGCGTACCAACACTTTCGGCGCCGTGCTCCGTATCCGCCATGCGATGGCTTACGCGATCCACAAATATTTCAACGACCACGGATTTTTCTACCTGCATACGCCGCTGATCACCGGCAGCGACGCCGAAGGCGCCGGAGCGATGTTCGGCGTCACTACGCTCGACCTGAACGATGTGCCCAAAACCCCGGAAGGCGCGGTCGATTACAGCCAGGATTTTTTCGGGAAACCCTGCAACCTGACCGTCTCCGGCCAGCTCGAAGGCGAACTCGGCGCGCTGGCCCTGTCGCAGATCTATACGTTCGGCCCGACGTTCCGAGCCGAAAACTCGAACACCCCGCGCCACCTGGCCGAGTTCTGGATGATCGAGCCGGAAGTCGCTTTCTTCGAGTTGGAAGACAACATGGAACTGGCCGAGGACTTTTTGAAGTACCTGATCCGCTATGCCCTCGATAACTGTCAGGACGACCTGCAGTTCCTCGCCAAGATGTACGACGCGGAGCTGATCGACCGCCTGAAGTTCGTCGTCGAAAACGATTTCGTCCGCCTCGACTATACCGAGGGGATCGATATCCTGGTCAAAAGCGGCGTGAAGTTCGAATTCCCGGTCAGTTGGGGACTCGACCTGCAGAGCGAGCACGAACGTTACCTGGTCGAACGGCATTTCAAGAAACCGGTCATCTTGATTAACTACCCGAAGGAGATCAAAGCGTTCTACATGAAGCAGAACGACGACGGCAAGACCGTTCGCGCGATGGACGTGCTGTTCCCGAAGATCGGCGAGATCATCGGCGGGTCGCAGCGCGAGGAGAACCTCGACAAACTGCGCCGGCGCATCGAAGAGGTCGGCGTACCCGAGAAAGATATCTGGTGGTACCTCGATACCCGCCGATGGGGAAGCGCTCCGCACAGCGGTTTCGGCCTCGGCTTCGAACGGCTGCTGCTGTTCGTGACCGGAATGGGTAACATCCGCGATGTGATTCCGTTCCCCCGGACGCCGAAGAACGCGGAGTTTTAGTCCGGGTTAAATTCTTGCACACGGGACGGCGGTTTCAGGATATAAGATAAGTCTTATCCTGTTATAAAGTCCCCTTTCTGCGGGCTGCCTTTCAATAGATTTATAATTATCTTTGTAATTATACAGAAGATACGTAAATCTATTGAATCAGTTATTGAAAATTGAAAAGCTATGTCCAATCTTAATCAACGCCAAGTTCAAAAATTGCTCCAAAAGCTGTCGCCGCAGCAGATCCAGATGATCAAACTGCTGGAGCTTCCGGCCTTGCAACTCGAGCAGCGCATCAAGCAGGAAATCGAGGAGAATCCCGTACTCGAAGAAGAACCGTCCGAAGATCAGGAAGAGGAGCAGCCCAAGGAGGTATCCGTCGAAGAATATTTCGCCGAAGACGATACTCCACGCTACAAGTATCACGCCAACAACTACTCTCCCGACGACCAGAAACGTCCCGTTTACCTGACCGAAGGTATGTCGCTGCACGAGTACCTGATCGAACAGCTCGGATTCAAAAATCTGTCCGAACGCGAGATGACGTTGGCCAAATACATGGTCGGCAGTATCGACGACGACGGATATTTGCGTCGAAACCTGTCATCCATTTCGGACGACATCGCCTTTAGTCTCGGCATCGAAACTTCCGAGGAGGAGCTCGAACGCATCCTGCGGGTGATCCACCAGTTGGAGCCGGTGGGGATCGGTTCGCGCAACCTGCAGGAGTGCCTGTTGCTGCAAATGAACGCGCGCGAGGAGCTGTCGGAATCCGAAAAGCTGGCCCGGAAAATCCTGACCAACTACTTCGACGAATTTACGAAAAAACACTACGAAAAGCTGATGACGCGGCTGTCGGTCGGCGAAGACGAGTTCCGCGACGCGATCGAGGAGATCGTGCACCTGTCGCCGAAGCCGGGTAATCTGTACAGCGACGGCAAAAGTTCGGCCCAGCCCTATATTATGCCCGATTTTACGCTCGACTACCAGAACGGTATTTTCGAGCTGAGCCTGAATTCGTCGAACATTCCCGATCTGAAAGTGAATCGCCGTTACATGGAGATGATCCGCAGCATGAGCGCCGGCAGCGGCCAAAGCGCCGAGCAGAACAAGGAGGCGATCCAGTTCGTCAAGAATAAGATCGATTCGGCGAAGTGGTTCATCTCGGCGATCAAGCAGCGGCACGACACGCTGATGCGGACGATGCAGGCGATTCTCGACTACCAACGCGAATTTTTCGTCGACGGCGACCAGTCGAAGCTGCGGCCGATGATCCTCAAGGACATCGCCGACGCTACCGGGCTCGACGTTTCGACCATTTCGCGCGTGGTGAACAGCAAATACGTGCAGACGCAGTTCGGTATCCTGTCGCTCAAACAGTTGTTTTCCGAAGCGATGCAGACCGACAGCGGCGAGGAAGTGTCGTCGTACGAGATCAAGAACATCCTCTCTGAGTGCATCGACAAGGAGAACAAGCGCAAGCCGTTGACCGACGAGACGCTGATGGATATCCTGAACGACAAGGGATACCGCATCGCGCGCCGCACGGTGGCCAAATACCGCGAGATGCTGGGGATTCCGGTCGCCCGGTTGCGCAGGCAGTTGTAGGCGGACGCCGTACCGCCGCGCCGGCTGCGGAATTCTGCCCTCCGGGAGCACCGTTCCCCGATATTTGTGCTATCTTTGTTTCCGAAAACCGGGAAAGTCATGGAATATTCCGTATGGAACCGTTTGAGCCGCGGTATTTCGGCGCTGATGCATCCTTTCGTCATTCCGACGTGGGCGGTACTACTGATGCTGTACGGGCCGACGGTGATGGTCAACATGCCGCCGCGGGTGAAGTTTTTCCTGCTGGGCATCGTGGCGCTCAATACGCTGCTGCTGCCGGCTTTTTCCATCGGGGTGCTGCGGTGGTTCCGTGTGATTCCCGACTGGTCGTTGCAGGATCAGAAAACGCGGATGCTGCCGATGGGAATCGTCGCCGTTTGTTACCTGATGTGCATCGTGGCGATGTCCAACATGCTGTTCGCATTCCTGATCACCCGTTTTCTGATCGCCGCGCTGTGTTGCGTCGCCTTCGCGTTTTTCGTGAACCTGTATTGGAAAATCAGCCTGCATATGACTGCCGCGGGCGGTCTGCTCGGTATGCTCGCCGTGGTGTGTTACGCCGGGTTGGCCAATCTCCAGCAGGCGCTCGTCGGATGCCTGCTGCTGGCCGGCTTGCTCGGGAGCGCCCGTCTGCGGCTGGGCAGCCACAATTTGGCCCAGGTCGCCGCCGGAGCCGGCGGCGGAGCGGTTATCTCGGTGGTCGTTATTCTTTTTTTCTGATTTCGAAAAAAATTGCGGATCGCTTGTCGGCGTTTTGTATGTTTGGTTTTCGAAAAAAACTTATCTTTGTTAACAATACGATTAACCTAACAAGATAAGTATGAGAAAATCAATTTTACTCGCTGCTGCACTGCTATTCGGAACCGCCGGTTTTGCCCAATGGCAGCCGGTCGGGGACAAGATCAAAACTCCGTGGGCCGACCAAGTCGATCCGCAGAATCCGCTGCCGGAATACCCGCGTCCGCTGATGGAGCGCGACCGGTGGCAGAACCTGAACGGGCTGTGGGATTACGCCATCGTTCCGGTCGGCGCGCAGCCGGAAAAGTACGACGGAAAAATTTTGGTGCCGTTCGCCGTCGAATCGAGTCTTTCGGGCGTTCAGAAGCGTCTCGGCGGAGAGAATGAACTATGGTATTCGCGCGAGTTCGCCGTGCCAGCTAAATGGGCCGGGGAGCGGGTGTTGCTGCATTTCGGAGCCGTGGACTGGGAAACGGACGTATGGGTCAACGACGTCCAGGTCGGTCGGCATACGGGCGGTTATACCCCGTTTACATTCGATATTACCGCCGCGCTGAATAAGAAAGGAACCAATACGCTGAAGGTAAAAGTCTGGGATCCGACCGACGCCGGTTACCAACCGCGCGGTAAGCAGGTGAACAACCCCGGCGGCATCATGTATACGCCCGTCAGCGGGATTTGGCAGACCGTATGGCTCGAACCGGTGCCTGCGAAGTACATCGCCGGGATTCGCACCACGCCCGATATCGACCGGAAGACCCTGCGCGTGGAGGTCGACGCCGCTGCCGCGCAGGTTTCCGATATGATAGAGGTGACCGTGCTGGACGGAGGAAAAGAGATTGCCCGGGCGAAGGCGGTGAACGGCGTTCCGGTGGAGGTCGCGATGCCGGCGGACATGAAACTGTGGAGCCCCGACTCCCCGTTCCTGTACGACCTGAAGGTCGCGCTCGTTTCGGATGGCAAGGAGGTCGATCGAGTGGACAGCTATACAGCGATGCGTAAGTATTCGACCGCCCGCGATGCCGACGGAATCATGCGGCTGCAACTCAATAACAAGGATATTTTCCATTTCGGCCCGCTCGACCAGGGCTGGTGGCCCGACGGCCTGTATACGGCCGCGACCGACGAAGCGCTCGAATACGATGTGATCAAGACGAAAGACTTCGGATTCAACATGATCCGCAAGCACGTCAAGGTGGAGCCGGCTCGTTGGTATACTTTCTGCGACCGTCACGGGATCATGGTATGGCAGGACATGCCCAGCGGCGACGGCGGTCCGCAGTGGCAGATGAAGCAGTATTTCGACGGGGCCGAATGGAAACGCGGCGCGGAATCGGAGGCCAACTACCGCAAGGAGTGGAAAGAGATCATGGACTACCTCTATTCGAATCCCTGTATTGCCGTGTGGGTTCCGTTCAACGAAGCGTGGGGACAGTTCAAAACGCACGAGATCGCCGAATGGACCAAAACCTACGATCCGACCCGGTCGGTGAATCCGGCCAGCGGCGGAAACCACTACACCTCCTGCGGCGATATCCTCGACCTGCATAATTATCCGCAGCCCGAGCTGTACCTGTACGACACGAAGCGCGTGACGGTGCTCGGCGAGTACGGCGGTATCGGGTATGCCGTCGACGGGCATCTGTGGGTGCCCGACCGCAATTGGGGATACGTGCAGTTCAAGAGCCCGGAAGAGGTGACCGACGCCTACCTCAAATATACCGGTATGCTGAAGGATATGATAAAACGCGGATTTTCGGCCGGCGTCTATACGCAGACCAGCGACGTCGAGATCGAGGTGAACGGGCTGATGACCTACGACCGGAAGCTGATCAAGGTGGACGAGGCGAAAATCAGCGCGCTGAACAAAGCGATCTGTAAATCGTTGGACAAGTAAACAAAAAAGGAAACGGAGTGCACAATAAACGGTGCGTCCTTTTCGTTATACTACCGAGTTTTAGATAGTAAAAACAAGGTGGTCTTATTCAGAAAATGCGGCGGGTATGGGATCCTGCCGCATTTTTTATCCGGGAGGCCGGGAAAGAGATGCCGTTCCGCCGACCGGACGTTTTGTCCGGATATGCGTGCCGAAACGGCAGTTTGGCGAGAAACCGGAAATTGTGGCACGTATTTTGGTAATTCATAAATACGACAGAGGGATTCTAAAAAGGGTTTATAAACCCGAAACGATCCGGATGCAAAGATTGGCACAGAGTTTGAAATATAATACATCGAAGGAAAGAAGTAAAGTGGACAAGCAACAAGGTTTCTTCATTTATTTAAGTTTGGGTTAGTAGTTTAGGGATAATTCCCCGGAAAAGAGGCAACCGCGACGGTTCCCTCTTTTTTGTTTTTGCGATTCCTTACAAACGCTACGGGGGGGAGCGAACGATCGTTTGCTCCCCCCGTAGGCTCGACCGGTATGATTCGGGCTTTTGTCTATAATTATATCATTTTATCGGTCGGTTGAAAAAATAGTCTGTTCCGTAGGTGGCTTTTTAACGGCAAGCCGCCGTGTGAAACACACGGCGTCTTGTTCGGTATCGGAAAATGTTTCCCGTCCTATTTCTTGTGGAGACGGATCGCGCGGATGTACAGTGGGGTTCCGTTGATGTTGTTGATATCGAAACGCAGCCGGTCTCCCTTTTTGCCCGCATTCGGGAAGTTCTGCAATACCTGGGCCTTGCCTGCGGTCAGGTCGAACGTGATGGACTTCCAGTCGTTTGAGGCCGGAATCGACAGGTTGGGGATCGATCCGCCCGCTGCGATCTGGAGGAACAGTTCGAGGCTGGCGCTCTTCGCGCATTTGTATTCGAACGATAGGTAATTCTCGTCGGCTGCGATGTCGCGGGTCAGCGATACCGTGAAGATATACGGGTCGTCCGGTTTCCCTGCTTCGGGTTCGGACGGTTCGTACAGGTAGCTGTAACCGGTTTCGTAGCTGAAATAATCCGTAAGGTCTTCGAAACGTCCCAGTTGGTTGGCGGATTCGGTCTGCAGTCCCAGGAAGAGGGCTGCGGCCAGCGTGGATTCTTCGGCGTTGCGCGCCCGGATATGCAGGTTCCGGAGTTCGAGCTCGGTTCCGGCCCCGTCGCCGATCACGAGCCGGAAACGGGAGCCTATCCCGCCCCATGCGGCCTCGGCGATCTGCTGGCCGAGGTCGAACGAATAGGTCGTCCATTGCGATGCCGCGGAGAGCGGTTTGATCTTATAGACGGTCTGCGTTATATCGTCCAGGACGATTGCCAGCGAAATCGCCTTGCCGCTCTTGTATTCGAACGTGAGCACCTTGTCCGATATGCCGTCGGCGACCCGCTGGGTCGTGAACGATGCGTCGGCGCCCGTGGCGGTCAGTTTGTAGGTATAGCCGGTCGTAGGCGACGAGGCTTCCTCCTCTACGGTCAGGTTGTTGCTGTCCTTGATATAAAAATATCCTTTCGGGAAGTTCGGATCGTCGTCTACGTCTTCGCCGTTCATCCGGATCTGAGCGAAACGGGAACGGATTTCGTCGACCGTGCCGATCTTCAGGTAGATGTCGTATTCGAAGACGAGTCCTTTGGTGATGGCGAAAGTCCGCAGCGGCGCGAAATAGGAGCAACTGCCGCCGGTCGGACCGGACGAACCGCCGTTGAAACGGTAGTTGGTCGATAACGGCGATCCGGGCGAGTAAACTCCGATGCCCCATTGCGAGTCGTCCACGTAAGCGGCCCAGTGTTCGTCGCGGGTATGCTTTTCGTTCGGCCAGCCCGGAACGACCGTGGTCAGCGCGGCATTGGTCCACGGACTGTCGCCCTTGTAATATACCAGGTTCTTCAGGGCATAGTCTACGAAGACCGCCGGAACTTCCTGTTCGGTAGCCGGATGGTCGGTCGCGCCCGCTCCCGTGTTGCGGAACGTATAGTGAATGTGGGCCACGTCGCCGTCGAGTGTGATTTTTTCTTCCATCTGACATTCGGTCAGTAGCTTGCCGGAAGCCCAGTGCACCGGAACCGAAACGATTTCCAGGCTGGAGCTGGTGATATTCTGCGACAGGATTTCCGGTTTCTGACCGCGCCATCCGCCGCCCTGAATCGGGTTCCACACCCAATCCTTACCGTCCCATTTGCTGCCGTCCGCTTCTCCGTAATAGGATTGCTGGACGAAACGTCCTTCGTCGGCATGGTTCAGTAGGTTACGCTTGGTATTTACTTCCGAGAAGTGGAAGATCGATCCGCCGTGGGTCAGGTCGATACCCAGTTGGACGATTCCGTTGTTGAGGTAGGTCGCGTTCTGCATGCCCGCTTCCGGCCACGCTTCCACCGGCGTGGCGGTGCCGGTTACGGCTTCCGATTGCTTGCCGTTGTCGTATACGGCCGCTACCGAGAACGTATATTCGGTTCCGTTGGTCAGTCCGGTCGCCTCGTATCCGGTCGTGTCGGCCTTGACGGTGGCGCTTCCGTTTCCGGGCGTCCAGCTTACGGCGTATTCTTTCAATCCTTCGACGTTCTTGGGAGCTTTCCACGAAAGGTTCGCTTTTTTATCGGGCGCCGTGATTACCAGTCCGGTCGGAGCAGCCGAGAACGGCGTGCCCTGTTCGACGAGGGCGTTCGACTTTTTGCCGTCGTCGTATGCGGCCGCTACCGAGAACGTATACTGGGTTCCGTTGGTCAGTCCGGTCGCCGTATAGGTGGTCGTGCCGGCCGCTACGGTAGCGCTTCCGTTTCCGGGCATCCAGCTTACGGCGTATTCTTTCAGTCCCTCGCCGTTTTCGGGAGCCTGCCAAGAAAGGGTGATTTCTTTATCCCACGGGGTTACGACCAGGTCGGTCGGTTCCGGTTTGACCGATGCGGCCGGCGTGCCCTGCTTGGTCACCACTTCCGATTTTTGCCCGTTGTTGTACACGGCGGCGATGGAGAAGGTATAGGCGGTTCCGTTGGTCAGTCCGGTGGCGGTGTACAGCGTCGTTCCCGCCTGGACGGTCGCCTGCCCGTCCCCCGGTGTCCAGGTAATGGAGTACTCCTTGAGATTCTCGCTTTCCGGCGCGGTCCAGCTCAGCGTGACGCTACCGTCGCCCGCCTGTACAGCCGCATTGGTCGGCGCCGGCGTCGGATACGACGCGTCGGCATTGTCTTTCTTGCACGACATAAACATCAACGCCGGCAATAACAGTAGCAAAGTACTGACTTTGAAAAATTTTTTCATAGATGGAAAAATTTAGTTTAAAAATCAAATAAAATTGCGTTGTGGTTTGTCGGGGTCGGACCATTCCACAGGAACAGCTCCAACGGTTAAGTTGTAAACAAATGTAGAATAAATTTCCGAATTTCGCCTTATCCGGAGTCGAATTTCGTACGATTCGGGGCAGGATTCTTCCTGCGGGCTTGCCCGGTGCGGCGAAGACTGTGGCGGCGCGGAACGGATTGTCGTAAAGTAGGAGAGGGGTTACCGTCTCGAAAACAGCCATTTAAGCATTTGCAGCAGGATCAGGATCGAGGTGGCGATCAGGATGAAGTGTCCGTAACCGTTGTCGCGGTCGAACACGATCAGGACGATCGATCCGATGAAGAGTCCGATCAGCATGATGACGTAGGCGATTCGGCGGCTGACCATTCGGATGGTTTTGATAAACAGTGTGTTGTCGTCGAGGATGACGTCGTGTTTGATTTTGCCTTCTTTCAGTTTGTAGAGGATTTCGCTGACGTCGTTCGGGAAATCCCGGATGAAACTGACGTAATTGTTCAGCGTGTCGTAGATTTCGGAGGCGATGCGGCGCGGCGAATATTTTCCCTTGACGACTTCTTTGGCGTAGGGGACGATGACCGGCGCCAGCGCCAGCGACGGATCGAGCGACGTGGCGAATTTTTCGAGCGTGGCCAACGCCTTGATTAGCATAAAGATGCCCGACGGAATTTGCAATTTGTACTTGACGATGATGTCGACGCAGTTCTGGATCGCTCCGGCGAAGTTGATCGTTTCTATCGGGATGCCGGTATATTGCATCATCATCTGGTGGATTTCGAATTTCAGTTCTTCGCGGTGTTCGAAGAATTTCTTACCGCACAGCGTGACCAGCGCATGCGAAATCGTGTCGCTGTTGCGCGAGACGAAGCCGATGGCGAAATCGGCCAGGAAGTCGAGGTCGCGGGGCGTGAGCGCCCCGACCATCCCGAAGTCGATGAAGCCGATGACGTTGCTTTCCATCACGAAGATATTGCCCGGATGCGGGTCGGCGTGGAAGAATCCGTGCTTCAGGATCATCGTGAGCAGGGCGTCGGCGCCGTTGCGGGCGATTTGCGACAGGTCGAGTCCCGCCGCCTGCAACGCCCCGAGGTCGTCGGGCGGAATGCCGTGGATCTTCTCCATCACGAGCAGCTTTTTCGTGCAGTGCTGCGTATGGACGACGGGAATGTGCACCGACGGGTTGTCCTTGAACATGATCCGGAAGCGGTTGATATTCGACGCTTCGATCGTGTAGTCCAATTCTTTGAGGATCGTGGCCGAAAATTCGTCGATCAGGCCGGTGATGTTCATCGCGGCCAGTTCCGGGTACTGCTTCGCGAAGCGTTTGGACAGGTATTTCAGCAGGTAAATGTCCAGTTTGATCTTGTTCTCGACGAAGGGACGTTGGATTTTGACGACCACCTCGTCGCCGGACAACAGGCGTCCCTGATAGACCTGCCCGATCGAGGCGGCGGCCAGCGGCAGCCGGTCGAATTCGCTGAAAACCTGTTCGAGCGGAGCGTTCAGCTCTTTTTCGATCAGCGCGATGGCGTATTCGCTGTCGAACGGGACGGCGCGGGACTGCAGTTTTTTGAGTTCGATCCGGAATTTCTCCGAAACCATATCCGGGCGGTCGGCCAGGATCTGCCCGAATTTGACGAACGTGGGGCCGAGATCTTCGATGGTCATCCGGATCCGTTCCGGAGTCGTGTGGACGATTTTGTGGACTTTGCGGCGCCGTTTGCCGAAACGGGTGTGCGCGAACAACTCCCCGAACGAATGCTTGATCAGGATTCCCATGATCTGGAAAGCCCGGTTCATCTGCAGGAACGATATGTAGATGCTGACGATTTTCATAACGTTTTATTGTTGAGCGTCCTGTTTAGTTCTTCGAGCGTGCGGTTCAGTCGATCCATCTTCTCGATCAGCTCGCGGTTGTCCGCCGCGTGCGGTTCCGCGTCGCGGGTCTGCGCGAACAACTGCCGCAGCAGCAGTTCGTCCTTCAGCGATTCGGCCATCCGCAGCAGGCTCTCCGCGATGTGCTCGCTGCGCTGCGGGTCGGCGTCCATCTTTTCCGAAATGATTTTCGAAACTTTGTCGACGAAGAGATCCCTCTCCGATAGTCCGATCGTGAGGATCAGTCGCATGATGTTGCTGTACAGTGCTTTCATCGTATCGTAATCACAATGCAATATTACGTATAATTTGCCGGAAAATGCAAGATGTTTGCCAATTCCGCCGTAAATTTGTCATAACGAAGACTGCCGGTCGCACTTCGCGGCGCGAATCTCCTCCGCCGGGCGCAACGGGAACCGCCCCGGCATGACAATTGCTGGATAAGATGCAGATTGCGTATATTTTATACGGTCCGCATACGGGGATCGGGTAACGCAGCGTTTTTAAAACAGAACATACCAAAAATAAGAAGCGTATTATGAAAAAGATTGTTTTGATCGTTTTGTTGACGTTGCTGGGCGGCGGATTGTCCGCGCAGACGAATTCCCGCAAAGCGGCCCGACAGGTCGAGAAAGCGCGCCGGGCCGCGATGGACAGCGTGTTGCACCTCGGTGCGGTGCAGGCTTTGGAAAGCGGCGCTTTCGTAGTCGAAGCCGACCGGCTTATTTTCAAACGGGGGCGTACGGCCAGCGTCAGTTCGAATACGAATTTCGTTTCCCGCGACGGCGACGAGGCGTTCGTGCAGATAGCCTTCAATACGGTGCTGGCCGGGCCGAACGGCGTGGGCGGCATTACGGTGCGCGGAAACGTGTCGGACGTTACCGTCCGGACGGACAAAAAAGGATATCTCTACTACGGGATGAACGTTCAGGGGATCGGGATCTCCGCGCGGGTCGATATCATGCTGATTCCGGGCGCCGACCGCGCCAGCGTGACCGTCGATCCGAATTACAGCAGCAACCGGATTACGATGGAAGGAAGGGTGCTTCCCTCTGTCGATTCGAGGGTCTTTAAGGGACGTTTTCACTAATAAAGGCGTTTCCGGAAAATCCGCCGCCCCGCGCCAGTCAGAAATCCTGATTGGCGCGGGGCGGCGTGCATGGTGCGGAATGTTACCGTTCCGGCGGGTAGTCCGACAGGATGCCGCTCGTATGGCGGAATTGCTGGAAAACGAGCGGGTCGCCGGCGAATCGGGCCGAAAGTTCTTCCCGGACGGCGTCGTCGTGGACGCCCGGAATCAGCGTCGTGCGGAACCGGTAGTCGATCCCGCTGTCGCGCAGCAGGTCGATCGACCGTTGCACGTTGTCCATCTGGCGGTCGGTGACGGCCGGATAGATTTTCGCGTAGTGTTCGCGGTCGGGGATCGTTTTGATATCCATGGCCACGCAGTCGACCAGTCCCATGTCGATCAGGGCGGACAATAGTTCCGTATTCGTCCCGTTGGTATCGAGCTTGATCCGGTATCCGAGCCTTTTGACTCTCTCCAGAAAGCCGGTCAGTCCGGGGTGCAGGGTCGGCTCGCCGCCGGTTACGACGACTCCTTCGATCCACTCCCTGCGCCGCCGCAGGTAGTCGAGAATGACCGTTTCGGACAGATCGGGTAGGTGATCGGTCAGCGAGGGGAGTACCAGCGACGGGTTGTGGCAGTAGTCGCACCGGAAATTGCATCCTTTGGTGAATACGACGGCCGAAAGTACTCCCTCCCAATCGATCAGACTCTGTTTGACAAAACCTCCGATTCGCATGTCAGATCGCTGTTTCGTGGACGATCCGGTGGTCGAACAGCTTGCGGTCGGCGAACTCCTCCCGTTTCCCGTCGTTCCACTGGCTTACCGGGCGCATGTATCCGACGATACGGCTGTATACTTCCGCCTTGCCGCCGCATTTGGGACAGACGAAATGTTCGCCGGACAGGTAGCCGTGCGAAGGACAGATGCTGAACGACGGCGACAGCGTGATGTAGGGCAGCCGGAACCGGCCGGTCACGCGGCGCACCATGTCTCGGGCGGCTGCGGGCGATACGGCGCTTTCGCCGGTGAAGACGTGGAACACCGTTCCCCCGGTGTACAACGCTTGTAGCGGATCCTGCATTTCGAGCGCTTCGTACAGGTCGTCGGTAAAGTTTACCGGCAGGTGGGTCGAATTGGTGTAGTAAGGCTTGGCGCCTTTCAGCAGTCGGTCGGCTTGGTTCGCCGTGATGATATCCGGATAACGCTTGGTATCGAGCATCGCGAACCGGTAGGCGGTGCTTTCGGCCGGAGTGGCTTCGAGGTTGTAGATATTGCCGGTTTCCTGCTGGAATACGGCCAGCACGTCCCGCATGAAGCGCATCGTTTTTTGGGCGAATGCCGCGCCCTCTTCGGTGGCGATTCCGACGCCGAGGAAGTTCAGACAGCATTCGTTCATCCCGTTGATGCCGATCGTCGAGAAGTGGTTTTTCCAATAGCAGCCGAAACGGTCGTGGATGTGGCGCAGGTAGAATTTCGAATAGGGATAGAGTCCTTTTTCGGTGTAGCGCTCGATGACCTTGCGTTTGGTTTCGAGGCTTTCGCGGGCCAGCTCCATCAGGTGGCGCAGCCGTTCGAAAAACGACTTCTCGGACCCCGATTCGTAGCCGAGTCGCGGCAGGTTGATCGTCACGACGCCGACCGACCCGGTCAGCGGGTTCGACGCGAACAGTCCGCCGCCGCGCTTGATCAGTTCCCGTTTGTCGAGCCGCAGCCGGCAGCACATGCTGCGCACGTCGTCGGGTTTCATGTCCGAGTTGACGAAGTTCGAGAAGTAGGGGATGCCGTACTTGGCGGTCATCTGCCAGATGCCGTCGAAATCGGGATTTTCCCAATCGAAATCGGGCGTGATGTTGTAGGTCGGGATCGGGAACGAGAACAGGCTGCCCGCCGCGTCCCCTTCGTACATCACCTCGGCGAAGGCCTTGTTGAGCAGCGTCATTTCGGGCTGAAAATCGCCGTAGGTCTCCTCTTTTACTTCGCCGCCGCAAACCACCGGCTCGTTTTTCAGGAAGTCGGGGACGGTCAGATCCATCGTGATGTTCGTGAACGGAGTCTGGAAACCGACCCGCGTCGGAACGTTCAGGTTGAACAGGAATTCCTGCAAGCACTGTTTGACCTGCGCGTAGTCGAGCCCGTCGTAGCGGACGTAGGGCGCGAGGAAGGTGTCGAAATTCGAGAAAGCCTGCGCGCCGGCCGCTTCGCCCTGCATCGTGTAGAAGAAGTTGACGATCTGTCCGAGCGCTGTCCGCAGGTGCCGGGCCGGCGCGCTCTGCGCTTTGCCTTCGACTCCTTTGAACCCGGTCGTCAATAGGTCTTTCAGATCCCAGCCGACGCAGTAGACGCTCAGGAAGCCCAAGTCGTGGATGTGCATAGCTCCGCTTTTGTGCGCGTCGGCGACCTCTTCGGAATAGAGCCGGCCGAGCCAGTACTGCGAAGTAATCATCGTCGAAATGTGCTGGTTGAGGCCTTGCAGCGAGTAGGCCGAATTGGCGCTTTCCTTGACCCGCCAGTCGTCCTGCGACAGGTAGTCGTCCATCACGTCGAGGTTCGAAAACAGCTCTTTCGATTCGCGGAGCTGTTCGTGCTGCCGACGGTAGAGCATGTAGTTTTTCAGCAGCGCGAAATCGCCGCGACGGTACAGCGCCTGTTCGACGGCGTCCTGCACCTGTTCGACGTGCGGCGTCTGTTCGGCGCTGTTTTTTTCGAGCGAGGCCACCACTTCGCTGCACAGCCGGCGGGCTTCTTTGCGGTTCGGCACACCGGAGGCCCGCATGGCCTTGAAGATCGCCTGTTCGATTTTCTCCGGACTGAACGGGGCGATCTCGCCCGTCCGTTTTACGATTTGCCGTAAATGAGTCTGTCCATTCATCTTGTTTGAATTTTAAACAGTTAAACAATAAGATAAAATGGTAACTCCGGGAGGATAAAAGATATCGGGCCGCGTACGGAGGGCCCCGACATTCGATCGCTCTTCACCCGAAAGCTACAATGCAATTCATCCGGCAGGTCTTCTGACTTGTTCCGGGTCGCGCGCCTTCCCATCGGGTAAACCGACAGTGGCATTCGGGTTTGCGCGGCCTTTGGCAGGAACTTACAGCTACGGGGATAGTTCCCGACTTTCACGGGATTCCCTTTTGATCTCCCGCCGGGCGAGACGCCCGGCATCGAGAACCGAATGTTTTCACAAACATAGCGAATCGTTTCGACGGAAAACATTTTCGGCGGAATACTTATCAACAACTTGTGAACGGGATTTGTGAAGGGTTTGTATATTAATATTTTACCGATGCAAATACGGAAATAATCGCGTGATATTTGTATTTGATATTTTTTTTTGTAACTTACAACTGAATTATTATAAGAGTCTCCGTCGCAAATGAAATATAAAATGTTGTTATTGATTCTTTTTACCATCGGGTTATTTTCTCCTTATGTCTGTCGATCAATCGATTATCCCCATCAAAATTGGGAGTTGGATCGAAGAGGCGATTCCGATACGGTTTTGGCAGCGTTGGCGGAGGAAATCGGGGGAGACGGATGCGTTGTGTTGAATGGTAAGATTCTGTATTCGTGGGGTAGAGTCGATCGTCATCGGGATTGGGCTTCTGCATCCAAGCCGATTCTGAGCACTTTGCTTTTTTGCGCACTCGATCGGCATCTGGTTCGTAGCGTTGACGATCGCCTGACCGATTACGGGGTTTTGTTGAAAGGGAAGGATACGACCATCACGTTTCGTACATTGGGAGCTATGACTAGCGGTTACGTATTATGCGAAGCTGCCGGGCAGGCTTATGCTTACAACGATTATGCAATTCAGCTTTACAAAAAAACGTTGTTTGAGAATGTCTACAAACAGACTGCCCAAAAAACGACCGAACAACAATTTCGGGCGTTGAATTTTGAAGATTCTTGGTCGTATTATAAAATGCCTCCTCACAAAGAGCGTATCTCCATGTCGGTACGCGATTATGCACGTTTGGTGTGGCTTTGGCGTAATCGGGGGAAATGGGACAAGCGACGGCTTGTTTCACGGAAATTATTCAGGAAATACATGCGGCCTCAGGTGCCTTACGGTCTGCCGCATGCGGCTTCTTGCGATTCGATCGACGATTATTTGGGAATAGGTTCTTACGGAGGGGGAGCAGATCATTTTACTCGTTTGGGTCCCGGTGTGTATGGATTCAACTGGTGGTTCAATCGTCCTCTACCGCAGAATGGCGGACAACCGCTTTTTCCGTCTCTACCGGGTGATCTGATCTTGGCGCTCGGGGTACGGGGACATTTAGCGTTGTTTTCTCCGAAACGAAGTTATGCTTTGATTACTTCTTTCGGTTGTTGGGGGGACATCGGGACAGGCTGGATGCCTTCCCATGAAGCTTTACTGGGGCGTTTTATTCAACATATGGAAAAAGCCTATTCACGTTAATCAATTCTAAAACCTGATCCGATGAAACGATTTTTTTTGATATTGCTCTTTTTGTTGGCAATATGTCCTCGGTTGGCAGCACAAACTCCGCTATGGCAGGGTAAAGGACGTATTGTGATCAGTTCGGATGGCAATGCGCACGATGAGGACGACTGGGGGGCAGTTCCCGTGATGATGGCCATACTCGCAGCAAAGGGGCTGCAAAACTGTGTGCCGTTGTTCATATACAGCGACCATATTTGGGAGGGATGCTCCGACCGAGCCGGATATAGCGGATATGATGAAATGCAGAAAAGCGTTATGGAAGGGAAAAGGTTTTTCGGTTTTGACGGGACGGAATTTATTTGTGCGTTCGATAATCCGGAAACGGCCTACAATGCCGTTTCCCGAGAAATTAATCGCTCGACGAAGCGCAATCCGTTGATTTTAATAGCAGCCGGGCCGATGCAAGTTCTCGGAGAGGGGATTTCGCGCGCCAAACCTTCCCGACTCAGATATGTCACGCTGATTACTCATGGTCGTTGGAATAACATTCACTGCGGAAAGGACGTCGAAAAATACAAAAATCCTCACGAAGGTTGGTCTTATAAAGATGTCGTCGATTCTTTTTCTTCCGGATTAAAAAACGGTTTGACCTGTATGCATATTCACGATCAGAACGGCCGGGATACGGACTCCGACGGGAACAAACTATTTGAAGGCCTGTACGTGAAAAAACAACAGTTCGACTGGATGAAAACTTCGGAATCCCGTTTGAAATCGCCTTATAAAAAAGGCAGTTGGGAATGGCTCCATTCGCGAATGGAAATTTGCGCCAAAGACGGGAACCGCAATTTCGATGTATCGGATGCAGGCATGCTGATTTATGTGTTGACCGGATCGGACTATACTTCGCCCGAGATGTTAAAAGACCTCCTTGAGCATCCGGTGCAAGACACTATTGGCAAGCAGTTCGATGCAAAATGAATTTTTCAGCGGAATTGTGAACATTGTAAGGGACAACTCCGTGAAATCTTTTTTCATAAAGCGGTGTCGATAACACGACGAGACCGTACTCTTTTCGGGAATACGGTCTTGTCACGTGTAGAAATATATGTGCGTTATTTTTTCACCAGTTTGCAGGGATAGTGCGCTTTGTATTTCCCTTTGGTCATCGCGGCCAGTTTGCTTTTCAGCAGAGTCCGGCGCAGCGGCGACACGTGGTCGATGAACAGTTTGCCGTCCAGGTGGTCGTACTCGTGCTGGATGACCCGTGCCGCGAAGCCTTCGAACTCCTCGTCGTGCTCGACGAAATTTTCGTCCGCGTAGCGGATCCTGATCCGCGACGGCCTTTCGACCCGTTCGTTGATTCCCGGCAGGCTCAAACATCCTTCGTCGAACGGAACAGCGTCGCCGGAGCGTTCGTAGATGTGCGCGTTGATAAAGGCTTTTTTAAAACCGGCCAGGCTCGGATCCTTGTCGGCGTTCACCGAAGCGTCGACCACGAAAATCCGGATGTTGCGGCCCACCTGCGGGGCGGCCAGTCCGACTCCGTCGGCTTCGTACATGGTTTCCCACAGGTTTTCGAGAAATTTGTCCAGTTCCGGATAATCTTTGGCGATGTCTTCGGACTCTTTGCGCAAAACCGCCGAACCGTAAATATAAATCGGAAGTAACATATCGTTCGTTTGCTGTTTTTAATCCTGTTATACCAGATGCCGGATCAGTTCCGTCCGGTCTCCGGGAAGCAGGTCGATCATCGGGATTTCGATCAGCGTGTAGCATCCCGGTTTCTGCAACATAGAAGCCCGCGCCGAGGAGACCAGTATCTGGGCCGTAAGCGCCGGATTGTTGATCTTCATATTGAATTCGAACAGTTGGTTCTGCGTTTTGCCCGAAACGCCCTTGCGCGTCAGGTTGACGCCATGTCCCATGTCCAGCAGCGCGTCCACGCTCTGCACCTGCATCACGTGCGTCTCGTCGTGTACGAAATAGGCGTCTTTTTTGATCGCGTCGGCCACCTTGTCGAAATCGTAGCCCTCTTTCAGCTCGATGTAAACCATCCTCCGGTGAATGCCCGTCCCGGTCGGAATCGTCATCGACAACGCGGCTTTAACCCCGTCGATCGCCTTGACGGCTACGGTGTGCCCCATGCTCATGCCGGGGCCGAAGTTCGTGTAGGTAATTCCTTTCGGGGCGCAGGCTTCGAGCAGGGCGCGCACCACCGAGTCGCTGCCCGGGTCCCAGCCGGCCGACATGATCGAAACGGCGCCGTGCTGCGCGGCCGCCTTGCCGAGCGTCGCGTGCTGTTCGGCGACCTGCGTATGGATATCAAAGCTGTCCACCGTGTTGATCCCTTTTTCGAGCAGTTTCAGCGCGAAGCTCTGTACGCTGCGGCTCGGCGTGCATAGAATCGCCACGTCCACCTTGCCGAGCGATCCGATTTCGGTGGCTACGGTGTAGCTTTTCAACTCTTCGGGCACGTTCGCGGCGTCGCGGCGGATGATGCCCGCTATTTCGAAGTCTTCGGCCGCCTGCAACGCTTCGAGTACGTATTTTCCGATGTTGCCATATCCGACGATGGCTGCTCTGATCTTTTTCATCTTCTTCTTAACGTTTTATGGATTCGATAAATTGTTGTCTCGCGAATCGAGGTATCCTTGCAGGATGATCGCCGCGCTGACGCGGTCGACCAGTCCCTTGTCCTCGCGGCGGCGTTTTTTCGGAACGCCTCCGTCGATCATCGCCCGCAGCGCCAGCTTCGAGGTGAACCGCTCGTCGAACAGTTCGATCCGCATTGCGGGCATCTCTTTGCGTAGCTTCTCGACGAACGGACGGATGTAGGTATAGGACTCCGACGGCTGCCCGTCCATCTGCAGCGGCATACCGATTACGATCGCGTCCACCGCGTTGGCCGCGGCGTAACTCTTGACGTAGTCCATCAGCGTATGGGTCGGAACGGTGTCAAGGGCGTTGGCGATGATCTGCAACGGGTCGGTCACGGCAAGGCCCGTCCGTTTGCGTCCGTAATCGATAGCCAGTATTCTTCCCATATGCGACGATAATCCGTTGAATGATCCGATTGCTGCGTCCGGCCGCCTTTGCCCGCAGCGTTTCCATGGGACTCTCCCGGGGGCGTTTGGTGATTCCCCGGTAGATATCCGGCTGGTTTATAGCTTGATCCGCAGACGGACTAGCGGGCGACAGACGGCATGAAACGCGCGTTATTCTGTACAAAGTTAAGAAAAAAACTTATCTTTGTTTTGCATTCTGGAGATTATGTGTTTTCCGGACGATCCCGCTGCGATCGCAATACGGAAACCGCGAGGCGGACGAAAGACGCGTGAAAATGCAATTAAGGGTATCGGTTTAAAAAAGAAGATGAGCGTATGATGACGTTACAGGAAGTTATAGTGGAGTCGCATGACGATTTTCCGATATGGTCGTCCGTCGTCGTCGGTTTCGATGACGACAAAAGTTTGGTCGTGTTGCTCGAACACGACGATTACGACGAGCCGGACTATGCTTACAAGGTTTATGCGACCGTCGATAAGCGCGACGCGATGGGAATGGCCCGGCGTCTGAACGTTTCGTTGACCGATTTGCCGGCAGTAATTTTTAAACGGTACGGCGAAGCTTCGAACGTATTTGTACCTTCCGAGGTGGAAGCTACTTTTAAAGACATCCTGGATTTTATCCTCGATTGCGGCGTTCGCTATCGTTTGAAGAGAGAAGATAAATCGTGAAAGGCCGTTTGCAGCCCGGCGTTGCCGCACGGACGTTTCCGCTTTTCGCCGGCAGTTTCTTTTTTATTCGTATTTGTTCGTTAAATCTCTTATATATAGTTGGATGCAATATTTCTTGCGGAGAACTTCTTTTGGAAATCTCCGAATAAAAACATATACTTGCACTCCGTATGTTTAAATTTAACCGACTCTTTTTTTGATATGAAGAAACCTGGTTTTCCGGTATGGCTGTTCGCATTGCTGTCGTTCGGCAGTTTGTATGCGCAGGACGGGAACGTTTTGCCGGCGGGCGTTCCGACCGACGGGGTGCATATCCGCGACCCGTTCGTGCTGGCCGATTCGTCGGACGGGACTTACTATATGTACGGGACGACCCGCGGCGACGGGTTCGACGTTTTTTCGAGCCGCGATCTGGAGACTTGGCAGGGGCCCCGCGCAATTTTTCAGCGGACTCCTGATTTTTGGGGCGATCAATGTTTCTGGGCGGCCGAGTGCCATGCTTATAAGGGCAAGTATTATTTGTTCGCGACGGTGCGCGGTGCGGCAGACAGTCTGCTCGGAACGGCCGTTTTCGTTGCGGACAGTCCGAAAGGCCCTTTTCGCGAGCACAGCAAGGGACGCTTGACGCCGCGAACGTGGCAGGCGCTCGACGGGACGCTGTATGTCGATGGGAAGGGGAATCCGTGGATGGTTTTCTGCCACGAATGGACGCAATTGGGCGACGGAACGGTGGAAGCCGTCCGGTTGAGCCGCGACCTGAAGAAAGCCGTCGGAAAACCGGCGACGCTGTTCCGCGCGTCGTCCGCGCCGTGGGTCAGGCCGCATACGCCGGGCAATTACGTGACCGACGGACCGTTCCTGTACCGGAACCGGAAAGGCGAACTGCTGATGCTGTGGTCGTCGTTCGGCGACCGTGGGTACGCGATCGGGGTGGCCCGTTCGCAGAGCGGCGAGGTTGCCGGGCCGTGGTTGCAGATGCCCGAGGCGCTCTTCGCGCGCGACGGAGGGCACGGAATGTTGTTCCGTACGTTCGACGGAGAACTGTTGCTGAGCATCCACCGGCCGAACGTGCCGCCCGACGAGCGTCCGCGCTTTTTCCGGGTGGAAGAGAAGGCCGACGGATCGCTCTGCCTGGTCGAAAAGCAGGCGGAATAAACCGATGAAAAAATAATCCATTTACGATAATGACACAGGAAGAACTTTTTAAAAAGCTGGTTGCTCACAGCAAGGAGTACGGGTTTATTTTCCCGTCGAGCGAAATATACGACGGTCTGAGCGCCGTATACGATTACGGACAGCAGGGCGTGGAGTTGAAAAACAACATCAAGCGTTACTGGTGGGAGTCGATGGTGCGGCTGCACGACAATATCGTCGGGATCGACTCGGCGATCTTCATGCACCCGAAGATATGGGAAGCGTCGGGACATGTCGGGGCGTTCAACGATCCGCTGATCGACAATCGCGATTCGAAGAAGCGTTACCGCGCCGACGTGCTGATCGAGGATTTCATCGCCAAACAGGACGAGAAGATCGCCAAAGAGGTCGAAAAGGCCCGTAAGCGTTTCGGCGAGGCGTTCGACGAGGCGAAATTTCTCGAGACGAACCCGCGCGTAATCGAACACAAGGCCAAACGCGACGCCGTGCACAGCCGGATGGTCGCCGCGCTGAACGACAACAACCTGGAAGAACTGCGCCAGATCATCGTCGATAGCGAGATCGTTTGTCCGATCTCCGGTACGCGCAATTGGACGGAAGTGCGCCAGTTCAACCTGATGTTCGAAACGAAGATGGGGTCGGTCAGCGAGGGCGCCAACACGATCTACCTGCGGCCCGAAACGGCACAGGGTATTTTCGTCAATTTCCTGAACGTGCAGAAGACCGGCCGGATGAAAATTCCGTTCGGGATCGCACAGATCGGCAAGGCGTTCCGCAACGAGATCGTCGCTCGGCAGTTCATTTTTCGTATGCGCGAGTTCGAGCAGATGGAGATGCAGTTTTTCGTGCGTCCCGGCGAGGAACTCGAGTGGTTCAAAAAGTGGAAGGCGACGCGCATGAGTTGGCACTGCGCGCTCGGTTTCGGCGACGAGCACTACCGTTTCCACGACCACGACAAGCTGGCCCACTATGCCAATGCCGCGACCGACGTCGAATACGAATTTCCGTTCGGATTCAAAGAGGTGGAGGGAATCCATTCGCGCACCGATTTCGACCTCGGCAACCATCAGAAGTTCTCCGGCAAGAAGATTCAGTATTTCGATACCGAGACCGGCGAAAGTTATGTGCCCTACGTGGTCGAAACGTCGATCGGCGTCGACCGGATGGTGTTGCAGGTGCTGTCCGCTTCGTACGAGGAGCAGCAGCTCGAAGGCGGCGAGAGCCGTATCGTGATGCATATTCCGGCGGCGCTGGCTCCGGTCAAGGCCGCCGTGCTGCCGCTGGTCAAAAAGGACGGTTTGCCCGAAGTGGCCCGCGATATACAACATGCTCTCAAATGCGATTTCAACGTACAGTACGACGAGAAAGACAGTATCGGCAAGCGTTACCGTCGTCAGGATGCGATCGGAACCCCGTTCTGCATTACGGTCGACCACCGGACGCTCGAAGACAAGACGGTGACCGTGCGGCACCGCGATTCGATGGAACAGCAACGCGTCGCGATTGCCGATCTGTCCGGCATGATCGCCGAGGAGACCGGTTTCCGGAAACTTTTCGCCAAGCTGTGTTAATCGGGTAAATACCCGCAGGAACGAGAGGCTGCCCCGCGAGAGGCAGCCTTCGCTGTTTGCGGGTTTCGAAAAGATACGTATCTTGCATCGGAAAAGGATGCGCAAAAAAACGGTTTATGAAAGGAACTGCACTTTTCCCGGGGTCGTTCGATCCCTTTACGTTGGGACATAAATTCGTCGTAGATCAGGGGCTCGAACTTTTCGACCGCATCGTGATCGCCATCGGCGTCAACAGCGAGAAGGCGGGGTTGCTGACCCCCGACAACAGGGCGCGACTGATCCGCGACCTGTACCGCGGCGAACCGCGGATCGAGGTGCGGATCTACACCGAGCTGACCGGGCAGTTGTGCCGACAGTTGGGCGTCAAGACGATTCTCCGAGGGTTGCGCAATACGGTCGATTTCGAGTACGAGCGGAACATCATGCAGGTCAACCGGGCGCTGTTTCCGGAGATCAACACCGTGCTGCTGTTCACCCCGGCCGATTACGTGGCCATCTCGTCGAGCGTGATTCGCGAGCTGCTCGCTTTCGGCGGCGACCCGACCCCGCTGATGCCGGAAAACATCGATATTAAGAATTATATGTAATTGTTTGAACCGATAAAATACTGGAAAATATGGAATTTACTGCGGAACTCATCGCCGGTTTCCTCGGCGGGGAAATCGTTGGCGATCCGAAAGCCGTCGTCACCTCGCTGGCCAAGATCGAGGAGGGCAAACCCGGAACTCTCGCTTTTTTGTCGAACCCGAAGTACGAACACTATATCTACGATACCCAGGCGAGCATCGTGATTGTCAACAGATCGTTCGAGCCGACGGCTCCGGTAGCGGCGACGATGGTGAAGGTAGAGGATGCCTATTCGTGCTTTGCGAAGTTGCTCGAACTTTATGTCGCCAACAAACCTCAGAAGACGGGCGTCAGTCCGCTGGCGTCGGTCGATCCGTCCGCCGCGGTCGGAGAGGGGGCTTACATCGGCGCCTATGCGGTGATCGAACAGGGCGTAAAGACCGGTAAGAATTGCAAAATATATCCGCAGGTATATCTCGGCGACGGGGTGCGGCTCGGCGACAACGTGACGCTGTATCCGGGCGTCAGGATTTACGAAGCCTGCGTTATCGGCAACAATGTGACGATCCACGCCGGATCGGTGATCGGCGCCGACGGTTTCGGTTTCGCCCCGGACGAAAAGGGCGAATTCCACAAAATTCCGCAAATCGGCAACGTGCGGATCGAGGACGATGTCGAGATCGGAGCCAATACTTGTATCGATCGCGCTACGATGGGTTCGACCGTGATTCATAAGGGTGTTAAACTCGACAACCTGATCCAGATCGGCCACAATGTGACGGTCGGGGCCAATACGGTGGCCGCGTCGCAGGTCGGCGTAGCGGGTTCGTCGAAAGTGGGCGCCGGGTGTATGCTGGGCGGACAGGTCGGCATCGCCGGACATCTGACCGTCGGCGACGGCGTGAAATTGGCTTCCAAGTCGGGGATTTCGAACAGCATTCCCGACGGGGAGACTTACATGGGGAATCCGGCGATGCCCGGTATCAAATACCACCGTTCGCACGCCGTGTTCCGCAACCTGCCCGATCTGAGTTATAAGGTGAGACAGCTCGAAAAAGAACTTGAAAAACTGAAAGCGCAGCTTTCGGCAGAATAATTGCGGAGGATCGTTCGGTGGACGGCAGGGTGATTATGGGCATCGACCCCGGAACCAACACGACCGGTTACGGCGTGATCCGTACCGAGGGCAATGCGCTCTCGTGCATCGTGCTGGGCGATATCGACCTGCACCGGATCGGCGATCCGTACCAAAAGCTGAAGTATATTTTCGAGCGGGTCGGGGCGCTGATCGACCAGTACCGTCCGGACGAAGTGGCGCTCGAATCGCCGTTTTTCGGCGAAAACGTACAGAGTATGCTGAAGCTGGGACGGGCGCAGGGAGTGGCGATGGCCGCCGCGCTGAGCCGTGGCGTGACGGTGTCGGAATACGCCCCGCGCCGGATCAAGCAGGCGATTACCGGTCAGGGCGCCGCGTCGAAGGAACAGGTCGCGATAATTCTCAAAAAACTGCTGCGATTGGAGGAGCTGCCGCGGCGTCTCGACGCGACCGACGGACTCGCCGTCGCCGTTTGCCACTTTTTCCAGTCCGCTCCGGTGCCGACGCTCGAAAGTCGCTGTCGGAAAAAGGCGCTCGGCGGCGGTCCCGCTTCCGTAAGTTGGGAGCGTTTTATTTCCGATCATCCGGAACGGGTCAAAAAGTGATTGTAGAACGGAATAATTCCGAAAGCATATGAAAAAATATTTGATTTCATCGATCGTAGCTGCGGCCGTGTTGTGTTCGTGCGCGCAGCCGAAACAGCAGACCGGTTATCGGATCGCCGGCGAGATCGCCGGCGTTGCCGGAAAAGTATACCTGACCGTATTCGAAGGCAAGCTGCCGCGGGTGATCGACTCGGCCGAAGTAAAAAACGGGGCGTTCGAATTTTCGGGCGACTGCGCGGTGCCGATTTTTGCCGCCGTCGAAACTCCGGACGTTCCGTTGGTGCGGTTTTTCCTCGAAAACAGCCCGATGATCCGGATCGTCGGCGCGGCCGACCGGCCGCAGGATATCCGGGTGACGGGTTCGGCGACGGAAGATCTTTACCGGCAGTTCCTCGGGCAGGCCGATTCCGTCGCGAAATTGCTGGACAGCGATTCGGTGAAGCTGTCCAGTACGCGGATCGCCTTCGATCTGGAGAAACAAAGGGATAGTCTCGGCCGGGTATTCGTCCGGAAGCATTCCGGCAGCGTGGCGGCGGCTTATGTGCTGTTTCGCGGCCTTTCGTACGAGATGTCTGCGAAGGAGATCCGTCAGGCGCTGGACGGGCTGACCCCGCCGGCCAGCGCTTCGGTTTATGCGGAGCTGCTCGAAAAGATGGTCGCTGCGCTGGCGAGAACCGAACCGGGTCAAAAGTATGTCGATATTTCGGTTCCGGATACGGCCGGGGTGGAGTTGCCGTTGTCGCGGTTTGTCGGCGAGGGAAAATACGTGTTGCTCGATTTCTGGGCTTCGTGGTGTCCGCCTTGCCGTGCGGAAATTCCCAACCTCGTGACGGCTTATAAAGAATTTCATTCGAAAGGTTTCGAGATTTACGCGGTATCGCTCGACAAAAACAGAAAGGCGTGGCTGGACGGCATCAAAATGTTTAAAATGGATTGGCCGCAGGTCGGCACCCTGAAATTCTGGGAGAGCGCCGCAGCCGAAACCTACGGGGTTCGTTCGATTCCGTCGAACGTGTTGATTGGCCCGGACGGGACGATCCTGGCCCGTAACCTGATGGGTAGCGCTCTTTTGCAGAAGTTGGGGGAATTGCTGGCGCCGCAGCCTTCAAAAAGCGCTGCTGTTTCCGAAAACTCCGCCCCTGCGAATTAATGCGGGAGTCCGTTCCCCCGTATTGAAATGAATGTTCCCGATTTCCGGGGTTTTCATAAGTTCTTGAAGAAAAAATTTGTAAGGAATAATTTTTTGCTTATCTTTGCACTCGCAAAAGGGAAAGGCTCCGTAGCTTAACTGAATAGAGCACTTGACTACGGATCAAGAGGTTACAGGTTTGAATCCTGTCGGAGTCACTGATTGCAAACGGCTTGTCGGAAACGACAGGTCGTTTTTTATTGTTGTTTCGGGTGGATTTCGGGGTATTTTGAAAGGGTTTTGTAAACCAAAGTGTAAACCGAAAATCGACATGAATACAACGGTCGGGGTCGTGTTATACACCTCACACTCGCTAACGGGAAGCATCCTCTGATGCTGAGATGAACCAAAGCAGGGAAACGGAAGTATATCAGCCTGCATTTATCGTTCGCCCCGTAATTTTGAACCGCGGCCAGGAGTCGTCCGCGCCGTCACTATCCCGGTCGGGAAAAGATCGTCGCATTGATCGAGCGGAAGATCAGGGAATACGAGAAACAAATTGTCGACTTCAAAACCAACGAGCGGAGCGATACGCTGCACATGTGTCGCATGTCGACAATCCGTGCCCTTTTATTCTCCTTTCAAATCGTCTTCGTCGAGGCGTACCGTGATTTTCATCGGCTTCCCGTCTCTGACGATATCCAGTTTTCTCGTAAGACTTTCCTTGATTTTAACTGCATTATCGAACGATAAGTCTTTTAGGGTAAATCCGTTTATCGCAACAATTTCATCTCCCTTTTGCAAGCCGGCCTCCTTGTAATGATTGTTCTTGACATAATCGGGCATCATCGTGACGATTCGTCTCCCGTCCAAGGTCGTGTCTACTGAAAAATAGAATCTTCCGGAAAAATTATTGAAAATTCGGCTGAAGTTCCTGATCGGCTGCAATCCGACCTGCCGTGAATCGAAGTCAAAAAATACATTAAACCTTTTCAGGAAATTCAAACCGATGATCCCTCGTGCATAAGCGCTTAATTGCGTAGCGAATTCATCCGTATAGATGCGCATTGAATCGATCTTAAAACCATCGAAAGCGATTGCATTGACGTCATAACGACTCCGATAGTCACCTCCATGACCGCGATTTATCAGAACGGCATCCTCTCTTTTCCTGAAAAACTCGATCTCTTTCGCAGACGGGAGCAATACGAAGTCCTGCGCCATGCCGGTATCGATCAAATAAGGATAGTCGATTGTCACCGTATCTCCGGTCGCGCTTTTAACGGTCAACGGAAACTGTATATGGACCGTGTTCATGCTTCCTCGCTCGTTGACAAAAGGGAGCCAGTAACAGTCGGCGGGTCTCCGGAACTTTTCGGCTTCGTGTATCTCCAGATAATTATGCTCGAAATTAAGCTCCCAGACATGGGTCGAATCGTTATCGGGAAAGCCGACCGTTCCCTGTAGATCTTCGGCTGAACCGTATTTTTGATTCCGGATATGAAGATAATTATAAACCAGATCGACATTCGAAATAGCCGCTCTCGTCGGCTTCTTATGAATCGCCTGCCGGAATGAGGGGCTTTCCGAAGTTGCCCATCCCGTATGAGGTGAAAAATACACGTGATCGGGTTTGTCGCTCCATGCCGGCAAAGGATGAGTCGCGCAAAATGAGGAATCCAGGATCAGATAGCCGTTGGTAGCGCCGGTATCGAACAAGAAACGTCCCGTAATCGTGTCGTTGAACGCAACGGGAATGATGATTACTCTTTTTTCTTTTTCAAAGAAATAGGTTCTTCGGGATCGGGGCCCGACTTCACAGCCCGACAGCAACAGTACCGCGGCAGAAACCAGTAGTTCCAAGCAAAGGGAATTTCTCATATTAGAAAATATTGAACGAACAATTGCCTCTTCTGTGTTTCAGAAGGGGGGTGTTCTGCCGTTTGCCCCGACTTATCGAGCCGGACATTTGCTTTAAAGTTAGCGATTTTATTTTAGATTTTTAGCGGTTTGACTTAACCAATTGAGAAATAAACTTTTAGCAAATTATTTGAGAAGTCGTGGTAACGAGTTAGCAACTGTGCTAATTTCAGCGATTTGCAGTGCTATGCTGTCAAATAACTCTTTCTACATACAAAGATATGAGGATTCTATGAATTAGCAATATCTGATACAAATTTATTTCAGCATATGTGGCTTTTTACAAGAGCAACTCCTGATACGTTGATGATGTATCAGGAGTTGTTGCTTATAAATACCTATCTAACACTGTCTGCTTTTGGCTTGCGACATTTTCGACAACTTTTCGAGCAACTTTTATCTCTGCTTCCAACTTTTCAACCTTAGACACAATACGTTGCTGTTCTTCTGAAGATGGGATTGGAATCCGATATTTCAAAATATCTTCCTTATTGCCTCGTGGCATCTTGATACCCTTTTTACCCTCCATTACATAATCAAAGAAAGCATCTCTACGAAGCATATAGAATATATACTTAGGAAGATATTTGCTTGTATCGGCAGACCTAAGCACGAGAACATCTTTCGAACATCCTCCATCCTTGTCAGCAAACCAAATCTTTTTAAGATATGGACGGATATTTGAAATCAATATATCTTCTTTCTTGTATTCTGTAATAGATGTAATATTTGCTTCTCCATCAAATGGTACAATTCCTAATTTGTTCTGAAGCATATTGTCCGTTGTGATATATGTTTCAGGCTCTATATCACTATACTTAATAGACTTGGTAGCAAATGGAGAAATAGTTTTGAGGCTATCATCCCCATATTGGATAGAAGACAACAAATTTTCTATCTCATTTTCTTTCTGTTTTATTTGTTGTGTTAATAGTTCTGCTGCATTAACCACTTGCTCTATTTCTGCTACAATTTGTCGCTGTATATCAGTAGGAGGGTTCGGTATATATAGTTCTTGCAAATACTTATTATGTCGTTCGTATTTTGTCTTATCTAAAAATCTGTTTACAATATATTCAATAGCATAAAAGTAATATTTAGGATTATATTCCTTCTTGGGTTTCAATAAAACCGTACCATCTGCACCTCTAAAAAAAGGTCGGTCGACGAACTTTACAGCACAAGAGTGGTCTCCAAACAAAACCACAGGCACATCAGTTATAGGATTGGTGTTATTTGAAAATCCAGCAAAATCATTCTGAACATCTTGAGTATAAACAGGGTATTTACCGGCAATCAAAATATCAGATTCTGGAATTTTAGCCATTGAACCATTGATTTTATCAATAGAATTCGGAATACGCACATATTTCCATTTATCGCTGAATTTTACTTTTTTTTTTGCCGTAGTTGAAATGAACTTTTCAAAAGTCTCTCTCTCAAAAGATAACATATCTACTAAAGAAATACGACTAATATGTGATTGCATATTCTCTGCAATCGGTGAAACATAGTCGCCTTTGAAAGCTCGATATACATAAGTACTTGCCTTATCAGGATTATCCCAGCTATTTATATCGAAGAGCTGTGTGCACTCATCAATATTTTTCCCTCTTTGAATTGCATGAATACCCTCATTTCCGCGACGGTTTGAGAACTCGTAGCCCAAGAAGCGTTTTTCTACATCTTTCTCTCCACTTTTGACGATAACAACCTTTTGAGGGTATGCCAATATGAAATAAAGCAGTTTTTCCGTTTCTATACCCAACAAGGTTTCCCAAAACTTGGTTTCTGTTTTTGCAGAGATTTTCTTTTTATACTCTGCATATATCTCGTGTGCCTTAACTTTGTCATTTGGCGATTTTTGTAGTAATGTTATATAATCCGAATATTCCAGCCCATCCCATACATGGGATACATATTTTGAGGCTGGGGCTTCTATACCATTGATAGTAACATCATTTAAGGTACGGAAATAAGTCTCAACCGCAACTTTCGTATTAGCTGCAAAATAATTATCTCTACGGCGCAGGAACAATACAACAGTATTTGTGTTGGTTGCCATAAACGTATTACTACCTAACTCCGCAATAGCAACAATATCGAAATATTGCAATATAATCTCGCGAGCCTTAGTGTAAACGCCCGAATTGCTCAATATAGAACTTGGCAGAATAACTCCTGCTATACCTCCGTCTTTAAGTAATTGCTTGGTGCGCTCAACAAACAGACACTCTATTTCAGAACTATTATCTGTTAATGAATTATACAATTCAAAATCTTGCTCTGTATAATAATCACGGGTTGTCTGGCGGAATGAAGATACAGAATACGGTGGATTACTCAATACAATGTCAAATTGTTGATTATCCTTTTGAGCATCATTTACCTGCTTGCGTAATTTACCTTTATACTCATTGTTATTACAGAAATTAGCAAGTCCATCACTTAGGATAACATTTGCTAAGCCATCACCGTGCAAATAGCACCCCACCTTACCAACCTTTACAAGTCTATAATCCTTTTCTATGCCATATACATAGTCTGTAGCCCAATCAAAATGGCAATTCTGCCAATTGATAAGGTGCTTTCTTGTTTCTTCGATATATTTGGAAGTATCACAGTCGTTTATGATGTCCTGAATTTCGTGCATAAACTCTGTGATAAAGTGTCCGCTACCGGCTGCGTAGTCAATCATATACGGCAAAATCTCACCATCCTTGCGAGATAGCTTTTCTGCCATAATAGAATCCAAAGGAAGACTCTTGATTATAAATTGTGCAATAGGAACAGGTGTAAAGTATTGTCCTGCCTCTTGTTTGAGACCAGTGGTAAGTAGTAGTTCAAAGAAGTCTGACAAATACTGCTGCCGTTTGTTATAGCGGATTCGATATCCTTGAATCAGTTCTACAACCTCTTTTACAACCTTTGCATTCTCCTCAAATGAAGCGTTATCATATACTTCCTTAATTGCGAACTCGTTATTTTTTTCAAGACGAAGTTTGTTTACCTCTCTCAAAAGATACTGTTTGGTGTCATCATTTAGGTTAGCACAACGCCTATCAAAATCCTCATTATTAAAGTCGCTAACAGTTCTATCCAAGAACTTTTTCATGCCTTTACTATAAAGGTCTGTTAAGCGAAGCTGGAAATCAACGTGATTATCTCGTCCTTCAATCCATTGGAATTTTAACTCTTCTCCTTCGCCCGTAGTTGTCTCATCATAGACCTTGCACAAGAAGAGTGTAAATATTTTGTTGAAAGCATTACCCTTGTCAGAAACTACATTGTGACGCAATATTTCAAGGAAGCGGTTGAATATAAAACTTGAATCTTCAGCTTTTATCTCTTTAAGTTGCTCCTTTGTTAATGCCTTGCTTTGGAAATTATATGGCTGTACCCAGGAATCGAAAATACCATTATCTTTGGTGAGTTTATTCCATTTCTCATAAATATCCTTTACATCACCATTACGATAATCATCCTCAATCTTGACAATCTCATTCACATAGACAATCTTATTGCCTTTTAACTCTGATGCATACAGCATTATCACATCTGCCTTGCTGCCAGATAATTGGAAATAAGTGAATAACTGTCCTCCGTCCTTATGAATTTTTGCAGACTCTTTATTGTACTCCTTGCCGTATGTTTTACACTCAATAAGTATGTATGGTGTTCCATCCTCACGATTGATACAAACATCCAATCGTCCAGATGTGCCATGCCCAGATGGCCAAGTCTTTTCAAGAACTATGTTCTGAGGTTTATATCCTTTGGTAAGTAGTCTATCAACACACTCAAGAACAACAAAATTTTCGGGCTGTGAAAAATTTTGTGTGGTTCTGCTTTCCGCTATAATTTTATCACCGTATTCAATATGTTCTATATTGAAATCAATGGATATGACATAGTTATCATGGCATGAATATACCTTGTGGTATATACCATTTGTTCCATTCTTAGGCAGAAAACCTAATGTTGTTATGTATTTCTTTATGTCCATAAAACCTCCATTCATAATACAAAAGTAGTAAAATTCCAAATGCGAAGTGAGTTTTTGAATGACTATTTAACAATTAATGCTATAGTATTTATATTTTGAGCCTATTTTGTCGTGGAATAGGCTGCCGTATGTTCTGCCTTAGCTTGTCGAATTGCTCCTTGAACCACTCGGCAATGGGCTTTCGGTCAATGGCAAGAACTAATCTCGTCCCGTCCGTGGGGTCTTTCACCACTTGAAACCCTGCCTTTTCGGTCGTGAATTTCCGTCCGTGTTCCTCCGAATAGAGTTCCCCTGCATACTCCAACGGCTTTCCCTTGACAAGCGTTGCGGTCTGTTTTTCATCGAACCCAATAAGGCGACAGAGGTTTTCGATACGGAGCATTTCACGGAAATAGGGAAACCATGCCGCCGCCTTTGCGATTACCGTTTTCAAGAAAGATATTTCCTCCTTGTGCTTCGCTTCCTTGTCCACTATCTCCCTGCGGTGCTTTCGTTCTACTTCCGCCATCTGTCGGCTGTGGTCTGCCTGCATGGTCTGTATTTTGTCTTGCAGGGCTTCGATGGTTTCCTCGTGGTCGGCTATCTCCCTATGCAGGGCGGTGTTCTCCCTTTCCAGCGTCTTGACCTTGTTACTGCCGAAAAGAGAACCGACACTCTCGGCGATGTTGGCGGCTGCGGTGGTTGCCGCCCCTTTCAGCTTCTCGGTCTGTATTTCTTTTTTCGCCCGTCTTAGTTCCTCCCGTGCCGTTTCTTTCTGCTGCTGCAAATCCACCACTTCCGCTTTGAGGTCGTCGGCAAGTTTCTGTATATCCCGATAATACTGCTGTGTGGACTTGTGGCGAGCTTTCGAGCCGTCTATGCCTCTTTGCAGCCCGTATTTCGCCATCGCTTCGGCATAGGTATCTTGGTAGGACTTCAATTTCAGCCGTGTCATAATATCGTCGGCACACAGCCTCACGGTGTCGGTCGGCTTCTTGCGGTATCGCTTCTTCGTCCGCTCCTCCCTTTTCCTGCGCTTGCGCTCTCCCTTGACGATGGGGACGAGCGTAACGTGTATGTGCAGCGTTTCCTCGTCCCTGTGCAGGTGAGCCGCCACGATGTTCTCCTTTCCGAACGTGTCGGCGAAGTATTTCAGATTGTCGGCGCACTACTCGTCCAAACGCCCCTCTTCCTCTATCCGCTTCATGTCCTCGTGCGTTCCCGACACGTTGATGCGGATTGCCCGTACTTGGTTGCTTCCGATTTTGCGTGTCAGCCCCGCTTCTTCCAGCCTCCTCTGAACAGCCGCCGAACGGTCTTTCACTCCGTCGGGGTATTCGATGAGCCTGCGGTTTAGGTGCGTGCGTGTGGGGGCGGCGTTCTTCGGTATGATGAAACGCTCGATATGTGCGGTTGTTCCGCTGTCGCTGCCGTGCGCCTTTTCCATGTGTAAAACTACGAAACCCATATATTCTTCCTTTCTTTTTTGGCTTGTGAAACAATAAACCTGACTATTTGGGCAGGAACTCCCGAATATGGTTGCAGACCGTCCGATAACGGGTAAATATCCCCTGCGCCC
>OGXO01000030.1_pt1 | contig 53955 bp, 69 predicted proteins | sample 1576321 | NCBI WGS metagenome assembly OGXO01 (sample SAMEA3541568, study PRJEB24748) | human gut metagenome | biome: human gut; feature: human-associated habitat; material: faeces | place: China | collected 2012 | reverse complement strand
CCGGCGGTGCGCCCATCACCGGCTTTTTGCATATGCCGAAAGGTGATGGCCCGTTCCCGACAGTATTAATGTGTGGTGGTCTGGATGCGATGCAGACGGACTATTACAGCCTGTATGAACGTTATTTTGCGCCGCGCGGCATTGCGATGCTGACTATTGATATGCCGTCGGTGGGCTTTTCTTCAAAATGGAAGCTCACCCAGGACTCCAGCCTGTTGCATCAGCACGTCTTAAAGGCGCTGCCTAACGTACCGTGGGTAGATCACACTCGCGTCGCGGCCTTTGGTTTCCGTTTCGGCGCTAACGTTGCCGTGCGTCTGGCATACCTTGAATCGCCGCGTCTGAAAGCGGTTGCCTGTCTTGGTCCGGTAGTTCATACCCTGTTGAGTGATTTTAAGTGCCAGCAACAGGTGCCGGAAATGTATCTTGACGTTCTGGCGAGCCGTTTGGGGATGCATGATGCTTCCGACGAAGCGTTGCGCGTGGAGCTGAATCGCTATTCATTAAAAGTGCAAGGATTGCTGGGACGTCGCTGCCCAACGCCAATGTTATCAGGCTACTGGAAGAACGATCCGTTCAGCCCGGAAGAGGACTCACGCTTAATCACCTCATCATCTGCTGACGGTAAATTGTTAGAGATCCCATTTAACCCGGTGTATCGGAATTTTGACAAAGGTCTTCAGGAAATCACCGACTGGATCGAAAAACGATTGTGTTAAAAATTTGCTAAATTTTACCAATTTGGTAAAACAGTTGCATCACAACAGGAGATTGCAATGACGTTACCGAGTGGACACCCGAAGAGCAGATTGATCAAAAAATTTACCGCACTAGGCCCGTATATTCGTGAAGGTAAGTGCGAAGATAATCGATTCTTTTTCGATTGTCTGGCTGTATGCGTCAACGTGAAACCGGCACCGGAAGTGCGTGAGTTCTGGGGCTGGTGGATGGAACTGGAAGCGCAGGAATCCCGTTTTACCTACAGTTACCAGTTTGGTCTGTTCGATAAAGCAGGCGACTGGAAGAACGTTCCGGTAAAAGATGCCGAAGTGGTTGAGCGACTGGAACATACCCTGCGTGAGTTTCATGAGAAGCTGCGTGAACTGCTGACGACACTGAATCTGAAGCTGGAACCGGCGGATGATTTTCGTGATGAGCCGGTGAAGTTAACGGCGTGAGTGAAATGTGCCGGATGCATCACATCCGGCAATATCCATTAAAACTGATAGGTCATGCCAACCGCGACAATATCATCATTATTGATGTTCAGCTTATTATCGCTATCCAGTTGGTTTATTTTATAATCAACAAATGCCGACATATTTTTGTTGAAATAATACGTAGCACCAACATCGATATAATTGACCAGATCTTCATCACCGATGCCTTCAATATCTTTCCCTTTCGATAAGACATAACCCAGCGACGGACGCAGACCAAAGTCAAACTGGTATTGGGCGACCGCTTCAAAGTTCTGTGTCTTATTGGCAAAGCCGCCAGTTATTGGCGTCATTTTGCGTGTTTCAGAATAGAAAGTTGCCAGATAAATATTATTGGCATCGTATTTCAGACCTGTTGCCCATGCTTCTGCACGCTTGCCTGTGCCACGGCTTTGCAGGTTCTGCTCGTTGGTGCGATCAGAGTTGGTATAGGCTCCACTGATGGCGAAATCGCTGCCACCAAAGTCATATGTCAATGATGTGCCGAAGCCATCGCCGTTTTGCTTTTTAACATCGCGGTTTTCGTTTTTCCCTTGATATTGCAGGGTTAAGTTCAGACCATCGATAACGCCGAAGAAGTCGGTGTTCCTATACGTCGCCAGACCGCTGGCACGTTTGGTCATAAAGTTGTCGGTCTGTGCGGAGGAGTCGCCACCAAATTCCGGGAACATATCGGTCCAGGCTTCCACGTCATACAGCGCGCCCAGGTTACGACCATAATCGAAAGAACCCAAATCTTTATATTTCAACCCGGCAAAAGCGAGACGCGTTTTTTGCTGTGCAGTATCACTCTCCGCTTTATTACCGGCAAACTCTGCTTCCCACCGACCATAACCCGTCAGTTGATCGTTAATTTGTGTTTCGCCTTTAAAACCAAAACGGATATAACTTTGGTCGCCATCTTTACTGTCATTATCGCTCATATAATGCATGGCTTTAACTTTGCCATAGATATCCAGTTTATTACCGTCTTTGTTATATATTTCTGCGGCCTGTACGGATGCCGATGCCACAATGCCCATCACCACTAATGCCAGAGTGCTCTTTTTCATTTTCATTCCTGATTTTAATTAACGCGCGAATATTCAGCGGGAGAGCCCCGTTGAAAACAGGAAAGTTTTTAACCTGAGATTGTTAAAGATATATTACAGATTAATGATATTCTTAAAATGTGGTAATTTATTAAATCTGTAATAAAAGCGTAAACAACTGCCGCTACGCTTGCTGATCCCGCGCAACAAAACGCCATGCTTTGCTTGCAGATGGTTGGCAACCGGCGACAGTCCTGCTAAAACGTTCGTTTGATATCATTTTCCCTAAAATTGAATGGCAGAGAATCATGAGTGACAGCCAGACGCTGGTGGTAAAACTCGGCACCAGTGTGCTAACAGGCGGATCGCGCCGTCTGAACCGTGCCCATATCGTTGAACTTGTTCGCCAGTGCGCGCAGTTACATGCCGCCGGGCATCGGATTGTTATTGTGACGTCGGGCGCGATCGCCGCCGGACGTGAGCACCTGGGTTACCCGGAACTGCCAGCGACTATCGCCTCGAAACAACTGCTGGCGGCGGTAGGGCAGAGTCGACTGATTCAACTATGGGAACAGCTGTTTTCTATTTATGGCATTCACGTCGGGCAAATGCTGCTGACCCGTGCTGATATGGAAGACCGTGAACGCTTCCTGAACGCCCGCGACACCTTGCGTGCGTTGCTCGATAACAATATCGTTCCGGTAATCAATGAGAACGATGCTGTCGCTACTGCAGAGATTAAGGTCGGTGATAACGATAACCTTTCTGCGCTGGCGGCGATTCTGGCGGGTGCCGATAAACTGTTGCTGCTGACCGATCAAAAAGGTTTGTACACCGCTGACCCGCGCAGCAATCCGCAGGCAGAACTGATTAAAGATGTTTACGGCATTGATGACGCACTGCGCGCGATTGCCGGTGACAGCGTTTCAGGCCTCGGAACTGGCGGCATGAGTACCAAATTGCAGGCCGCGGACGTGGCTTGCCGTGCGGGTATCGACACCATTATTGCCGCGGGCAGCAAGCCGGGCGTTATTGGTGATGTGATGGAAGGCATTTCCGTGGGTACGCTGTTCCATGCCCAGGCGACTCCGCTTGAAAACCGTAAACGCTGGATTTTCGGTGCGCCGCCGGCGGGTGAAATCACGGTAGATGAAGGGGCAACTGCCGCCATTCTTGAACGCGGCAGCTCCCTGTTGCCGAAAGGGATTAAAAGCGTGACTGGCAATTTCTCGCGTGGTGAAGTCATCCGCATTTGCAACCTCGAAGGTCGCGATATCGCCCACGGTGTCAGTCGTTACAACAGCGATGCATTACGCCGTATTGCCGGACACCACTCGCAAGAAATTGATGCAATACTGGGATATGAATACGGCCCGGTTGCCGTTCACCGTGATGACATGATTACCCGTTAAGGAGCAGGCTGATGCTGGAACAAATGGGCATTGCCGCGAAGCAAGCCTCTTATAAATTAGCGCAACTCTCCAGCCGCGAAAAAAATCGCGTGCTGGAAAAAATCGCCGATGAACTGGAAGCACAAAGCGAAATCATCCTCAACGCTAACGCCCAGGATGTTGCTGACGCGCGTGCCAATGGCCTTAGCGAAGCGATGCTTGACCGTCTGGCACTGACGCCCGCACGGCTGAAAGGCATTGCCGATGATGTGCGCCAGGTGTGCAACCTCGCCGATCCGGTGGGGCAGGTGATTGATGGTGGTGTGCTGGACAGCGGTCTGCGTCTGGAGCGTCGTCGCGTACCGCTGGGGGTGATTGGCGTGATTTATGAAGCTCGCCCGAACGTGACAGTAGATGTCGCTTCGCTGTGCCTGAAAACCGGTAACGCAGTGATCCTGCGTGGTGGCAAAGAAACCTGTCGCACTAACGCTGCAACGGTGGCGGTGATTCAGGACGCCCTGAAATCCTGCGATTTACCGGCAGGCGCAGTACAGGCGATTGATAATCCTGACCGCGCGCTGGTCAGTGAAATGCTGCGTATGGATAAATACATCGACATGCTGATTCCACGCGGCGGGGCTGGGTTGCATAAACTGTGCCGCGAGCAGTCGACGATTCCGGTAATCACAGGTGGTATAGGCGTATGCCATATTTACGTTGATGAAAGTGCAGAGATCGCTGAAGCATTGAAAGTGATTGTCAACGCGAAAACTCAGCGCCCGAGCACGTGTAATACGGTAGAAACGTTGCTGGTAAATAAAAACATCGCAGATAGCTTCCTGCCCGCATTAAGCAAGCAAATGGCGGAAAGTGGCGTGACGTTACACGCAGATGCTGCTGCGCTGGCGCAATTGCAGGCAGGCCCCGCGAAGGTGGTGGCTGTTAAAGCCGAAGAGTATGACGATGAGTTCCTGTCATTAGACTTGAACGTCAAAATCGTCAGCGATCTTGACGATGCTATCGCCCATATTCGTGAACACGGCACGCAACACTCCGATGCGATCCTGACCCGCGATATGCGCAACGCCCAGCGTTTTGTTAATGAAGTAGATTCATCCGCTGTTTACGTTAACGCCTCTACGCGTTTTACCGATGGCGGCCAGTTTGGTCTGGGAGCGGAAGTGGCGGTAAGCACACAAAAACTCCACGCGCGTGGCCCGATGGGCCTGGAAGCACTGACCACTTACAAGTGGATCGGCATTGGTGATTACACCATTCGTGCGTAAATAAAACCGGGTGATGCAAAAGTAGCCATTTGATTCACAAGGCCATTGACGCATCGCCCGGTTAGTTTTAACCTTGTCCACCGTGATTCACGTTCGTGAATCATGTCCTTTCAGGGCCGATATAGCTCAGTTGGTAGAGCAGCGCATTCGTAATGCGAAGGTCGTAGGTTCGACTCCTATTATCGGCACCATTTAAATCAATAAGTTACCTCATATTTAAGTAAACCACGTTCTCCTCTTGTGCCGTATTTGTGCCATTGCGACTTATAATCGCATCGATTTTGCTCGCGTGCTCGGTGAGATGCCCGGCTGAAAGGTGAGCGTATCTTTGAACCATTTCGAGAGTTTCCCATCCTCCCATCTCTTTAAGTGCAAGAAGAGAGACACCGGACTGAACCAGCCAGCTTGCCCAGGTATGCCTCAGGTCATGGAAGCGGAAGTTGCTAATGCCTGCCCGCTTTAACGCTCCCTTCCATGCCTTGTTGCTGTCGGTTCTCATCTTCCTTACCGCTGCTGTTTTTGTTCCGTCGCTTCGGTAGGCAGGTTTGGTGTGGACAAACACCCATCTCTTATGGAGACCCTGCTGTTTTCTTAATATCTGGCATGCGGTTTCGTTAAGAGGAACTCCGATCGCATTGCCAGCTTTTGTTTCATCAGGGTGCATCCATGCCATTTTCTTATCCAGATCGACCTGTGACCACTCAAGGTCTGTAACGTTGGAACGGCGAAGGCCTGTCGTGATTGCAAACATGACCACAGGGAAGAAATGAGGAGCAATTTCTGCAAACAGGCGCTTCGATTCCTCCTCTGTAAGCCATCTGATTCGTCCATTCTTAACGCGTGGTGTTGATATTTTGGGCGCCCTGTCAAGCCATCCCCATTCAACAGCCATATTGAGAATAGCGCGAAGTATTGCCAGATGCCGCGTCTTCGTTCCTTTGCTTGCCAGCTTTGGTTTATACTCCGGCACTGGCTTGCCAAGCCGCAAACACCTGTCCCGGCTCATCTCCCAGTTCAGGCGATGGCGGCGGTTTTCCATCCCGTCTACCGCCTCCATTATTTTTTCTGTTGTTATGTCAGAGAGAATGGTTTCTCTGAAGTGCAACATCCAGAACGATATAATGCTCTTGTCATCATCAATGGACTTCTTATCCGATTTATCACGCAGCCACCGTATGCAGGCTTCCTTGAATAGCTTTTTCGGTGATTCCCCGAGATTTTTTACTCTCCACGCTTCTGCTTTCAGACGATCGTGAAGTTCTTGCGCTTGCCTTTTGTCCGATGTTTCAAGAGAGCGTCTAACTCTTGATCCATCTGGCGCGACGAAATCACAGTGCCACGTGCCACCGCGTAGTTTGATTGACATGCTTTAACCTCCTGCACATCAACCGCATTCACCGCGCTATTGTGTCTTACAGACTTAAGCGCCGCAATGCAGTCTGACTTGCAAATGCGATATGGGCTTTTAGGTTTATCTGGATTTATCTTTGCGGCCTGAAGTCGTCCACTTCGTATCCACTGCGTGATAGTGCCTTTGTCTACCTTCAGATACGATGCTGCCTCTTCACGAGTGAAGATTTCTTCTTCCACTTGGAATCTCCATTTATTGAGTTGGTATTATTGCGGTAGGTCTGGATATCTTGAGAAATGGACAGGCCTCATCGAGTGTGAGGCGGGTTAGTCCTTGCGTAGCTCGCTGATTCTTCTGTAAGTCTCTGGTGCTTTGTTCCCGTACGTCTTCATTTCAGACTTCAACAGAGCAACGAGTGAATCCCATTCGTTGAGGATTCCTTTGAATGCCGGAACGCGCTTTGCAACCTTGTCGAATGAATCTCTGATTTCTGGAATCTGCTCAACAAGTGCAACGCATCGTCTGAAATCGGCTGCGTCATGTGGAGCGCCGAAGTGATGACCATAGATATTCTTTTTCAGTCCACATGCGATTGAGGCAAGAGTTGCGCTACTGATGCCAACATCGCCAGTCGATTGCCATTTCAAAACCTTCATAGCCAAATCTGACATTTCTTGTCTCCAATAAAAAACCGCCATCAGGCGGATTGGTGTTCTTTCAGTTCTTCAATTCGAATATTGGTTACGTCTGCATGTGCTATCTGCGCCCATATCATCCAGTGGTTATAGCAGTCGTTGATGTCCTCTGCTTCGATAACTCTGTTGAATGGTTCTCCATTCCATTCACCTGTGACTCGGAAGTGCATTTATCATCTCCATAAAACAAAACTCGCCGTAGCGAGTTCAGATAAAAGAAAGCCCCGCGAATGCGAGGATTGTTATTGTCTTTGCTTCGTGCATTTGTCGCACTTTCGGCACCATCCAGATAGGCACATCCGTCCGCAATTAACACATATAGGCCACATCATTTTTCCTCTTTTGGTTTATGAATCTGAATGGTCATGCCGCTTTGAATGGTGACTACAATGACAGAACCAGGCTGAAGGCTGTTAAGATTGAATGCTTCGTAAAACGAATCCAATGCCAGTGCTTTTTTATTCTTTCTGTTCCACCAACGCCATCCCTTGCTACAGGCTAAACTGACAATCCACTGTCCACTCCTGTAAGCCATATAAAACCAGATGAGCAAAACCTGAAGGAAGGCTATCCAGTCAATAATTGTATATTTCGCGAAGGAGTCCATTACTTCACCTCCTGCGGCGGTTCCGGTAGCGGCATCCAGTGTGTTACATTGCGGCTCTGTGTTTCGAAGAACTCCTCACCATTGCGGACGACATCAAAAAACTCACCGTCTCGATATTGCGCATAAAGAACGAATGCGCCATCACATAAAATAATTACGTGCTGACCATCATCTGGCATTCGCTCACTACAGCTTATCCAACCATCCTTAATGCCCCTATCTTGACTCTGAAGTATGGCTGCGCGGCAGGCGTTCCATCCTCTCACCTCTGCAATAGCGGCAACAGCATCAACCGCGTACATGCTAAGAGGATTAGGCATTGGTTTTTCTTCCGGTACTACTGGAACGGGTGGAGCGGCGTAGACCTCAATAATTCCATTATCAATAGGCCATTCTCCATCCTTGAGATAGTCACTTGTGCCTTCAACTTGCTGTTCTGCAATGTGGAATGCACCTATTGGTTTTGCTTCCAGCGACGCCAGGGCAATCCGATCGGTGGCAAGCTCTCTTTCAAGATATTCTCTGAATCCAGAAGAAATCGTCGCAGTTTCCAACATTCTCTGACGGACATCTTTGCGATCATTAATATGATCAATTAGTTGTTCTTTAGTAAAGGTGGTCATTTGTTATGCCTCAATACACGAAATCTGTTTTAAATTCATGGTTGCATTCTGGACAGCATGTTTCGTAACCTGTTATTTCTTCACATGCCTGTTTTGCTCCAGAAAACTCCCAGAAATCAGCATCACAAAGTAGATCGAAATTGTGACCGCATTTCGGGCATTCGGTATCAAGTGATAGACTCCAGTAAGCAGGGGTATTTTTATCCATATCACTCTCCTTTGATGCGAATGCCTGTTGCAATGCTGTTTATGATGCTGTCAGTGCATGGGGTAGAAAGCTGGGCATCTCCAGCAATTTTCATGACCTCAACATCTGCATATCGAATACCGAGGTGTATCAGACCGGCTATACCTGACTTAAGCCGAGCATTTTCCATAAACAGATCCTTTGCCCGCTGTTTTTCTGCCTCAAGCTCAACGCGCAGCCTCCCAACCGTAAGCGCAATCTCCTCGTTCTCCTGGTCGCGGCGTTTGATGTATTGCTGGTTTCTTTCCCGTTCATCCAGCAGTGTCAGCACAATGTGTGGCGTTATTAAGGACTCAAATTCGGCAACAGCTTGCTCACCTCGCTTGTAATTCTTAATCCCACCTAAATCTTTCGCGTTCTGTGCCGCCTCACGCAGTGCCTGGTAATTAATTTCGCTCACTGGTTGCCTCCTTTGCGAAGCTGGTCGGCGAACAAACGTACACCAGACGCTTCACTGCGTAGAAACTTAACGGCATAATCAAAACCACCTCGTTCTGCGTCGTCTGCTCCGTTGTCGAGGTTATCTGCGTACATCTCTACCCCCTGCGCCCGTACTTCAGCCAGGAAAGCATCGGTGGCTGGGGTTTCCGTGAAGTCGCCCTCCCAACCGTAGTACTCCTGACGACAGAAGTTATTAAATTCCTTCTCCGACTGTTTAAGCGCCGCATTCTCCGCTGCTAGCGACGCGCACTTGGCCTCCGCTTCAGCAAATTTACGCACCAGATATTCAGCGTTTGTTTCGTTAACCTTTAAATCACATGGGATGCATTTACCTTTCAGAAAACCATCCATCTCAATTAGTGACATTTGTTTCATTTCTTCCCACTCCGCAACATCGCATTCAGATATTTGTTTTGATTCACTGATGGAAAAGAATTTCTCTTAAGCAATTCCTCTCTCGATGGCATTGGCTTTACGCGTTGGCGAACAATCATTTCTGCCGGAAGAATGCCGGGATTGTATGCAAGTCCTCTCATGATTTACTCTCCACGAACTGGTCAATAGCCATGCTAAGTGATACACCTAAAGTCTCGATATGCTGCTGAATATCCTGTAGCGTCTGCGCCTGAGATAACAGGATTTCACGGTTGCATAACTCTTTGACCAGATGCTCAAACTTGCTGTAATAACCGATACGGCTTAGTGTTTCTTTCCCTGCATTCTCGCCTTCTTTGATAATTCCTCTTTCACTAAGAATCAGGTCGTGTTTGGTTCCGGTAATAACGTATTTTCCGAGGTCGATGTTTAGCTTCATTGTTTTCATTGTTAATTCCTCAGTCATTACTGATAGCGCCATAGCGTGAGCGGTAATTACGCAGGCGCGGGTCGATATATTCAGGGAAGTGGGTATATGTGGCTTTGCGGAATGGTCGGATTGATGTCTGGTAAATTCGCTCGCGTTCTTCTTTCTCTGCAAGCCATATACAATGGCGAAATTCCTTTTCCTCTTTCGTTTCCTGCGGTAGCGACATTATCCGATCGTAGTTTTTTCTGAATTTATCCAGCACCTCCGATACGGAATTGCCGGAACAGCGGCGCGCGTCATCCGCACCATACAGAGGCGCTGGCATGATTTTCTCCTGATTAAATTGCGTGAATAGCGTGACGAGGGAAGGGGAGAGTTACTGGTGCAAAGGGTATATCGTCGTCAAAATTCATCGGTGGTTCGTTGTGTTGTGCTGGTGATGATTGCTGCTGTGGCTTCTGTGATTGCCTGCTGGCTGCTTGTTGTTTGCTGTCGCCAATTCCGCCAAGCATTTGCATCACGCCATTAATTCCGACATGAACCTCGGTTGTGTAACGGTCTTGCCCTGACTGGTCTTTCCACTTTCTGGTTCTCAGCATTCCCTCGAAATAAATCTGATCACCTTTTTTCACATACTTCCCCACGACCTCAGCCAGTTTCCCGGATACAGCAACACGATGCCATTCAGTCAATTCCTTTTGCTCGCCAGTATTTTTATCTCGCCATTGTTCTGAAGTGGCTATTGTCAGGTTAGCGAACGCTGTACCTGATGGTGAGTATCGAACTTCCGGGTCTTGTCCTACCCGACCAAGGATAATCACCTTATTTACGCCTCTGCTTGCCATTTATGCCGCCTGTTTTAGTTCGTTAACTCTGATGTTCATTACCTGAACGCATTTAGCCTGCGCATCCTCATTGCCAGCCATTAATTGCCAGTCATGCTGATAACGTTCTATGAGTTTTTTCTTGTCAGTTTCTGTCGATGCATAATCGCTGAAGTCTTTCAGGATTTGTTCGCAGTCAACCGATGGAGATTTCTGGTTGGTATTTTCTGGTGATGGTTGATTGCCAGATGCTGGCATTGCCCATCCCGGCAGCGATGGAGGGGACCAGTAAAATCCTGTTCCATCTTTCAGTTTTGCCCTGTGCCATCCCTGCTTTTTATCGAGAGATGTTTGTGCGAAACCTTCCTCAAGGTTATACAGATACCGACCGATTCCCCACTGAACGGCAGCGCGCTTCATTGCACCGGAACGACCACCTTTGACGGCTTCTACCTGCGTGTTTTCAGCAGCATCCCATTTGGTTACCCATTCGGAATCAATCTTGATTGATATGCCGCATTCAACTCCGCCGTTGTTGGGAATATCGCGGTATTCATTGCGCCATCCTGCTTTGCCGCAAACATCGTCCAGGCGTTTCATGATTGCCCGGTTCGTGACATAAGCCAGCACCATAGCCCACACTTTGCCATCGCGTGTTTTACCGCTTTGCTGTATTCGCCATTCGATATCTTCAGGGCTGAATGGCTCATCGAATTTATTCAAATCCATAATTCACCTCAGAATGGACACGGCCCAAGGAAATAACGCTGATTTAATACTTCGACTCGTGACAAATTAAGGCATACCCGCATTCCTTCGCGGTCGCCATTATGGCGATACCAGAGAGCTTTCTGCGTGTACATGCGTCTCTGTAACTTGCTCTCCTTCACTGTGGTTGCAAGTGACATGAATATCTCCTTCGTTACCGATTAAATCTTTCATCTGACGAATGAATTCTTCGTCTGACCAGTTATCTGTAAAACTCATGGACGGCCTTGTTGTTTCAAAATATCCCAAAGCTTTTCGAGCAAGCTTTTCATTCTTGGTTGTTTAAAGTCTGCTCCGGTTAAAATATTTTTTCGTGAATGCTGTACCGATAAAATCGGGTTGAAAGGGCGAACCGATGCCGCCCCTGCAATAGCGAACTGTTGCATAGGATGCTCCTTCTGTTTGATTGCATAACGAAAACGCCTCGAGTGAAGCGTTATTGGTATGCGGTAAAGCCGCCAACAGGCGGCTATTTGCTATTGATTCTTTTCAAGAACATCAATGATGTCGTCCGGGTTGTCTCCGTTGTCTTCACAAAATGCTTCGAATTCAGCCCATTTCGCGCTGATAAAATCAATTACTCTCATTAATTCGTATTCCATATTTTTCTCCAGACCAAAAGAATGCCGCCCATATAGAGCGGCAAGACTATCAAGGAATGATTTCCAATAATCAGAACAAGTCGGCTCCTGTTTAGTTACGAGCGACATTGCTCACATAGCAGACTCGTAAATCTGCTATAGGCGCTTATTCGCATCGCATGACAACATCAAATTTTTCGAGATTACTTTGTCGCAACAATCCTTCTTCGACGCAGTCAGCTTTTCTATAATTATCAAATTCGAAATGTTTAATTACTTCTTTCGTTTCTCGCTCTATAACTTCAACGATGTATTTCTTATTCATCATTCGTCCCCAAGAGCTTTGCTGATTGCTGACTGTGCTTTCGATACTTCATCAGGATAATGGTCATTCCAGTTTTGCTTGTATGCCTTGTTTAGCATCGCTTGCAGGGCATTTAAAAGGTCTGGTGCTGCCGCTATTAGATTGGCATCTTCAATGCATTGAACTTCCTCACAGATTGCAATATACGAACGCCAGCCTGCGCCATTTTCAAGTGAGTCTGCCTGGATGATTTTAATCTCATCGCCATCCATCATTATTTCCCACTTACCTTCAGTACCTTTAAATTCCATGTTAGCCTCTGTTGTTTGTGCCAAAAATAAAGGCCACCATCAGGCAGCCTTGTTGTAAATGTTGCAGGTATCAAGTAAGTAATTAGATGGAGCACCATAAATTATGAATTCATCGTTTGTCGGGTCCATCTCCATCTCTTGGCCTATTGCCATTCTTGCGTCAGTGTCATCAGCGGCGAAGCATAAAACAGCCCACGCACCCATTGTTTTAAAAAGAACTGCAATTGGCTGTGGTTTTACTGAATTTGCGTTAGCGCGAAAATCACAAATCGCACTTTCATGAAATTCCATATATCACCTCAAATAAGTGGTTTGCTGCCTAATTTCATTTTCTGGCGACCAACACAAGTCACCTTGCTGTCAGTTGTTTTGATTTCCTGTAGCCTGCCGCGTAAAGAGCTACATTTGGAAGACATACACCAGTTTCTGGTTGCCTATGCCCAAACTCATTCGCGTACACAATGGCCGCTCTCTCCAGATTGCGTCTGTATTCTTTCTGTTGCCAGATCACGTCCTGTGCCATGAACTTAATTGGCTTAGCGTCTTCTATGCGCTCAGGCGTTTCGTGAGTACCTTTAGCCTGAATCTGCGCTCTGCTTAGAGTAGGGCGGTGTAATACTTCTGAACTTATTGCTTCTTCGCGGGCCAGTACGCCGTTAGCTAATGCCTTTGCCTTTAAACGCTCACGACGACGAGAACGTGAATTGCCTTTGAACTGAGTTCTGCGTGTCATATAGACCTCCTGATGAACTTTGGTGGTGTGGTAGGTGGGAGACCCATTTCGACCTGTTTCGGCCTACTTCAATTCGGCAATAGTCCCGCAGGCCTCGCCGCTTTACGTGCGACATATTCCCGTCCATGAACCCTTCACCACACCCCAAAGTTCACTTTGGTTATTGCGCTTTGTCAGCGCCGTAGATTCATATTCGAATCGTTGTATATTCACCGCCCTGGTGAGTAGTGCGTCCTGCTGATGTGTTTAGTATCACCGCCAGTGGTATTTATGTCAACACCGCCAGAGATAATTTATCACCGCAGATGGTTATCTGTATGTTTTTTATATAGATTTATTTTTTGCAGGGTTGTGTGGATTGGGAAGGTGATCGAGAGATCTGAATTGCGATGTTTAGTGAGTTGTATCTATTAATTTCCAAATAAATACAATTGGTTATGTGTTTTGGGGCGAACGTGAGGCAAAGAAAACCCGGCGCGGTGGCCGGGTTTATTTATTGCTTAGGAGCTTGTTGTGATGACGATTGGTTAGTTGGAGCGCTCGTTAATGGTTGCTGTGTCGGTACCTGTATTATAATTGGAGCCGGGCTGGTTACTGATGGTGACTTGTCATTGCCGGAGATAATCCAACTTGAGGCTAACATCACGCCAGACAGAATCACAGTAACTAAAGTCAAGCCAACGGCCATCGCCCACTGAGTCGTTGTAAGTCCCGTTTTCAAACCGCCGATTTCACCTTTAATTTCAGCAATACCTCTCTCAATAGAAGAAAATTGCTGAGTATAATAGGTTTTAAAGTCAGCTGATTCGCGACGCATTTCCGCAGCAATAGACTCTACCTCTGATTTGTTTTGTGAAAGCTTTGCGTCAAGTTCTTCTCTGGACATTCCGCTCACGCTTACCTCCAGGGTATCACTCTTCATCGCTACATCTTCCTTACTTGGGCGCAAACCCGTTTCGTCCATGGCGTATGAAACTCTATTTGATACCTTAGCATCAATACCAATACTTTGGTACTGAGATGGATCCCCATAAGGAGAAACGGTTGTCGCTGCTAGGGTTGCACTAACTATAATACTTGGAAGAACTGATGATGTTGTTCCTGAGGTAGGTTGAACTGAAGAAACTGGCTTCAGTCTTTCCATAGCCCATTATCCCTGAGAGCTACCTGTAATGATTTTACTAATGCAACAGCTTGATCCGGGCTCATTGAGACTGACATGTTAGGGGTCAACTCAACTTTTACTTGGAAGCTATTATTTCCTTGCTCATCAGACTGCATGTGATGCTCAAATTCATGGCGGTAAAAAGTAATGATTGTTTCAGCACGATCAGGCGTAATAAGAACTGATGTGGCGGTCATGTGCTGAGGTATGATTTTAATAGTGTTATCTGACATAAGTATCCTTTTTGTTTCCTTAGTATTTTTTTGCATTGACATCAGAAATAGCGAATCCACAAGAGTATGAGTAAAGCTAATCAGTTTAGTGATACGGTGACTATTAAAGTGGTAAACCACATCAAAGCTCGCAGAGTGCATACCAGGCTGTCACACATGACAAAGTAACGAGGATGCCTGATCTCATAGCGCTCAAAGAGACATGCCGATAATGGCATTAACCACGCATGACGCCATAAACACGCCGCCAACGATGAAGCTGGCTTGGTTCTTCCTGGTAGCGCCAAGAGTCAACAGAACCACTGAAAGGGCAAAAAAAGGTATCGCGATTATGCTGAACGTGTTCATGTTGACCTCAACTTATTTCGATTCTCCATCACCCTTAATCCGCCGCCCCATGTGTTTGTTGTGATCCGTTGCTGGCCTTAACCAAACGTCTCTTCAGGCCACTGGCTGGCGATAACTTTCCCCACAACGGAACAACTCTCATTGCATGGGATCATTGGGTACTGTGGGTTTAGTGGTTGTAAAAACACCTGACCGCTATCCCTGATCAGTTTCTTGAAGGTAAACTCATCACCTCCAAGTCTGGCTATGCAGAAATCACCTGGCTCAACAGCCTGCTCAGGGTCAACGAGAATTAACATTCCGTCAGGAAAGCTTGGCTTGGAGCCTGTTGGTGCGGTCATGGAATTACCTTCAACCTCAAGCCAGAATGCAGAATCACTGGCTTTTTTGGTTGTGCTTACCCATCTCTCCGCATCACCTTTGGTAAAGGTTCTAAGCTCAGGTGAGAACATCCCTGCCTGAACATGAGAAAAAACAGGGTACTCATACTCACTTCTAAGTGACGGCTGCATACTAACCGCTTCATACATCTCGTAGATTTCTCTGGCGATTGAAGGGCTAAATTCTTCAACGCTAACTTTGAGAATTTTTGCAAGCAATGCGGCGTTATAAGCATTTAATGCATTGATGCCATTAAATAAAGCACCAACGCCTGACTGCCCCATCCCCATCTTGTCTGCGACAGATTCCTGGGATAAGCCAAGTTCATTTTTCTTTTTTTCATAAATTGCTTTAAGGCGACGTGCGTCCTCAAGCTGCTCTTGTGTTAATGGTTTCTTTTTTGCGCTCATACGTTAAATCTATCACCGCAAGGGATAAATATCTAACACCGTGCGTGTTGACTATTTTACCTCTAGCGGTGATAATAGTTGCATGTACTAAGGAGGTTGTATGGAACAACGCATAACCCTGAAAGATTATGCAATGCGCTTTGGGCAAACCAAGACAGCTAAAGATCTCGGTGTATATCAAAGCGCGATCAACAAGGCCATTCATGCAGGCCGAAATATTTTTTTAACTATAAACGCTGATGGAAGCGTTTATGCGGAAGAGGTAAAGCCCTTTCCAAGTAACAAAAAAACAACTGCATAAGTAACACCGCTATTTTCACAATGGACATTCGTCCTACGTCGCTGACAAAGCGAGTCCCAATATATCTGACCAACTAAGGCCATATGCGTTTCCACGCATACCTTTCAACTAACTATTCACTATTGGAAATCTTAAGAAATGGAAAGAACAAGTTACAGCAAACTATCACAGCGTGACGTTGATCGCGCAGAAACAGATTTACTCATCAACCTGTCAACGCTTACCCAGCGCGGTCTGGCAAAGATGATTGGCTGTCATGAATCGAAGATAAGCAGAACGGACTGGAGATTTATTGCTTCGGTCTTGTGTGCTTTCGGAATGGCATCAGACATCAGTCCGATTAGCAGGGCTTTTAAGTATGCGCTTGATGGACTCACCAATAAAAAACGCCCGGTGTGCAAGACCGAGCGTTCTGAACAAATCCAGATGGAATTCTGAGGTCATTACTGGATCTATCAACAGGAGTCATTATGACAAAACAACTCAGTCCTTACCAGGACAAAATTCACAAACACATACTACGTGATCGCTTCCTGTCCAGCTTCAAGCAGCCTGGTCGATTCCGGGCTGAGTTGGAAAAAGTGAAGCTGATGCAGAAGGAGAAAGGTCATGAGTAATCTTGCAACCGTAACACATTTAAGGCCTTCACAACGGCCTGTGGAGCGTCGTGTGGCAGAAGTTGAAGATGGTTATACCCGTCTTGCAAATGCCCTGTATGAAGAGCTTATCGGCGCAGATTTAACGAAAAATCAGAGCAAGGTTGCCCACGCCATATGCCGTAAAACATACGGCTACGGTAAAAAGATGGATCGCATCTCTGATAGTCAGTTAGCTCAAATTACCAGGCTGCCAAGACAGAAGGTAAACAAGGCCAAGAATGAGCTTATCGCGATGAAGGTTATCCTTCGCGAAGGCCAGCAAATCGGTCCTAACAAGAACATCGAAGAATGGCAAATCGAAGGGTGTCACTACTCTGGTGATAATGTCACTGCATTGGTGACAAAAAGTGTCACCAAAACGGTGACAGCGCTGTCACCAAAACAGGGACACACAAAAGAAACTATTACAAAAGAAAAAAGAAATAATAAAAACACTATGTCCGAAAGTGTTCGGACGGAGTGTGAAAAATCACCTGACCGTCACGAAGAAACCGACAAGGCATTCGAGGAAATATTCTGGTGTGCAGGCATGCGGAAAGCCGGGAAGAAAAACGCGGCTTCGGCATTCAGAACACAGTTCAGGGAATGGCGTAAAACTACAAGGGGTACGGCAAGCGAGTTTGCCACGATGCTGGCAGAAGACATCGCATGCAGGAATGGTAAGCAGTTCGGATTCGACAGGTTGTTACCATCGAGCTACCTGAACGGTCAGCGCTGGAACGACGAAAAGCCAGAAACCATTCAACCACAATCCAAACCATCATCCGCAATCACCGTATCGAAAACTGGCTACGTGTTTTTCGACAGGTGAACCATGAAATCAAAAATCAAATCGCTACTGGTCGCTGGTTATAACCACGGCTGGTTAAGTATTTCGTTTGTCGATTTCTGGTTTAAAAATCTCAATCTGAGGGAATCATGAGGCCAAGTGAACTTAGCAACCTGCTTTGGGCGCAGGTTGACAGGGTGGCTCCGCACCTGTTGCCAAACGGCAAGAAAGAGGGGCATGAGTGGGTTGCCGGTAACGTCAACGGTGACAAGGGAAACAGCCTTAAGGTCAACCTTAGCGGCAAGAAAAAATGGGCTGATTTCGCTGAGGGAGACGGCGGTGACATGCTTGATTTGTGGATGGCATGTCGTGGAATTAACCTGCATCAGGCTATGCAGGAAGCGAAAGCATTTCTCGGTATCAAGGATGACGATCACCATTTCGATGCCAAACGTGAGAAGAAATTCTCCAGACCTGATCGCAAGAAAATCGCCCGCTACGTTACCAGAACAGAATCCCATCTTGAGTACCTGCAATCGCGTGGCATATCGCCAGAAGTCGTAAAGCGCTACGAGGTTGTCAGCGGAAAGGTGTGGAATGGAGAACGAGAACTGGATGCTCTGGTGCTTCCGTACAAACGCGATGGTGAGTTGTTGCAGGTCAAGCGAATCAGCACTGAGCGCCCGGACGGGAAGAAAGTCATTATGGCAGAAGGTGATTGCGAACCTTGTCTGTTCGGATGGCAGGCTCTGGACGCTGGCGTGAGGGCGGTTGTACTTTGCGAAGGCGAAATTGATTGTATGAGCTATGCGCAATACGGCATCTCGGCGTTATCCGTGCCGTTTGGTGGCGGGAAAGGCGCTAAGCAACAGTGGATTGAGTTTGAGTATCACAACCTCGACAGGTTTGAGGAAATATTCATCTCGATGGATGTTGATGATGTTGGTCGTGAAGCCGCAAGGGAAATCGCAAGCCGACTCGGTGAACATCGTTGCCGTCTTGTTACTCTGCCGTACAAAGACATCAACGAATGCCTGATGAACGGTGTTACCGAGGATGAAATCTGGCAGTACATCGGCACGGCATCCTACTTCGACCCTGAAGAACTCTACAGCGCGCGAGAGTTTTACCAGGACACTATCAACGCTTTCTACGGCAAGCAGCAATATCTGTTTAATCCACCGTGGGAATCTCTGGCAGATAAATTCCAGTTCCGTGAGGCCGAGTTGACGCTGGTCAATGGTGTGAACGGTCACGGAAAAACGGAGGTTGTCGGGCATATGGCACTTGAGGCAATGCGTCAGGGTGTAAAGACCTGCATTGCATCACTTGAGCTGAAGCCAGGCATTCTCCTTAAGCGACTTACCCGTCAGGCGACGTGCTGCAAGATGCCGCCAGTGCTGGAAATTGACTCTGCATTTAAATTTTATGACGAAAGACTTTGGGTGTTTGGCCTGACCGGAACGGCGAAAGCCGACAGGCTGATCGAAATATTCGACTACGCTCGCCGCCGATACGGGATCCAGTTATTCATCATCGACAGCCTGATGAAATGTGGCATAGGCGACGATGACTATAACGGGCAGAAGGCGTTTGTTGACTCGATTTGCGACTTCAAAAACAAAACAAACTCCCACGTCATTCTCGTTACTCACTCGCGAAAAGGAGACAGCGAAGAAAAACCAACCGGGAAAATGGACGTAAAAGGCTCTGGAGCGATAACAGACCTAACAGACAACCTTTTCATCATCTGGCGTAACAAGGCTCGCGAGAGAGCGTTACAGAGAGTTCAGAGTGGTGAAAAGATGTCAGAGAAGGACGAACAGCTACTGGCATCTCCGGCATCTGTTTTGATGCTTGAAAAACAACGTAACGGCGAAGGTTGGGAAGGTGGTGTCCCGTTGTTCCTTGACGAGCAATCGCACCAGTTCCTGCAACTTGAATCAGGATCGCCATATAGCTACATCGCCAATATGCCGAAATCGGAATATGACGAGGCGTGGCGACAGGAAAACGTGACGGAGTATTAAATGACCATCTACATCACTGAGTTAATAACAGGCCTGCTGGTAATCGCAGGCCTTTTTATTTGGGGGAGAGGGAAGTCATGAAAAAACTAACCTTTGAAATTCGATCTCCAGCACATCAGCAAAACGCTATTCACGCGGTACAGCAAATTCTTCCAGACCCAACCAAACCAATCGTAGTAACCATTCAGGAACGCAACCGCAGCTTAGACCAAAATCGGAAGCTTTGGGCTTGCCTTGGTGACGTTTCGCGTCAGGTTGAATGGCATGGTCGCTGGCTGGATGCAGAAAGCTGGAAGTGTGTGTTTACCGCAGCATTAAAGCAGCAGGACGTTGTTCCTAACCTTGCCGGGAATGGCTTTGTGGTAATAGGACAGTCAACCAGCAGGATGCGTGTAAACGAATTTGCGGAGCTATTAGAGCTTATACAGGCATTCGGTACAGAGCGTGGCGTTAAGTGGTCAGACGAAGCGCGACTGGCTCTGGAGTGGAAAGCGAGATGGGGAGACAGGGCTGCATGATAAATGTCGTTAGTTTCTCCGGTGGCAGGACGTCAGCATATTTGCTCTGGCTAATGGAGCAAAAGCGACGGGCAGGTAAAGACGTGCATTACGTTTTCATGGATACAGGTTGTGAACATCCAATGACATATCGGTTTGTCAGGGAAGTTGTGAAGTTCTGGGATATACCGCTCACCGTATTGCAGGTTGATATCAACCCGGAGCTTGGACAGCCAAATGGTTATACGGTATGGGAACCAAAGGATATTCAGACGCGAATGCCTGTTCTGAAGCCATTTATCGATATGGTAAAGAAATATGGCACTCCATACGTCGGCGGCGCGTTCTGCACTGACAGATTAAAACTCGTTCCCTTCACCAAATACTGTGATGACCATTTCGGGCGAGGGAATTACACCACGTGGATTGGCATCAGAGCTGATGAACCGAAGCGGCTAAAGCCAAAGCCTGGAATCAGATATCTTGCTGAACTGTCAGACTTTGAGAAGGAAGATATCCTCGCATGGTGGAAGCAACAACCATTCGATTTGCAAATACCGGAACATCTCGGTAACTGCATATTCTGCATTAAAAAATCAACGCAAAAAATCGGACTTGCCTGCAAAGATGAGGAGGGATTGCAGCGTGTTTTTAATGAGGTCATCACGGGATCCCATGTGCGTGACGGACATCGGGAAACGCCAAAAGAGATTATGTACCGAGGAAGAATGTCGCTGGACGGTATCGCGAAAATGTATTCAGAAAATGATTATCAAGCCCTGTATCAGGACATGGTACGAGCTAAAAGATTCGATACCGGCTCTTGTTCTGAGTCATGCGAAATATTTGGAGGGCAGCTTGATTTCGACTTCGGGAGGGAAGCTGCATGATGCGATGTTATCGGTGCGGTGAATGCAAAGAAGATAACCGCTTCCGACCAAATCAACCTTACTGGAATCGATGGTGTCTCCGGTGTGAAAGAACACCAACAGGGGTGTTACCACTACCGCAGGAAAAGGAGGACGTGTGGCGAGACAGCGACGAAGTATCACCGACATAATCTGTGAAAACTGCAAATACCTTCCAACGAAACGCTCCAGAAATAAACGCAAGCCAATCCCAAAAGAATCTGACGTAAAAACCTTCAATTACACAGCTCACCTGTGGGATATCAGGTGGCTTAGAGAACGTGCGAGGAATACAAGGTGATTGACCCAAATCGAAGTTACGAACAAGAAAGCGTCGAGCGGGCTTTAACGTGCGCTAACTGCGGTCAGAAGCTGCATATGCTGGAAGTTCACGTGTGCTCCGATTGCTGCGCAGAGCTGATGAGCGATCCGAATAGCTCAATGTACGAGGAAGAAGACGATGAATGAGTTAATAAATGGCAATGCCATCAAAATGACAAGCATTGAAATCGCTGAGTTGGTGGGTAAGCGTCATGACAATGTGAAACGTACCATCGAAACGCTGGCTAAAAATGGTGTTATCCGGCTTCCTCAAATTGAGGTTTCCGAAAGAATCAATAACTTAGGTTCAATGTTCAGTACGAGCATTACGTCTTCGAAGGCGAACAAGGTAAGCGAGATAGTATTGTTGTTGTTGCCCAGTTGTCGCCAGAGTTCACCGCTCGCCTTGTTGACCGTTGGCGAGAGCTTGAAGAAGCTGCGGTTAATATCCCCAAAACGCTACCGGAAGCGTTGCGCCTTGCTGCTGATCTTGCTGAGCAGAAAATGCAGCTGGAAAACCAGCTCGCAATTGCCGCACCTAAAGTTGAGTTTGCCGATCGCGTTGGCGAGGCCAGCGGAATTTTGATTGGAAACTTTGCAAAGGTTGTCGGTATTGGTCCAAACAAACTGTTTGCGTGGATGCGTGATCACAAAATCCTTATTGCTTCAGGTTCCCGGCGCAATGTGCCAATGCAGGAATATATGGATCGCGGCTATTTCACAGTGAAAGAAACAGCGGTCAACACAAATCACGGAATACAGATATCGTTCACCACAAAAATAACCGGGCGTGGTCAACAGTGGCTGACCAGAAAGCTGCTCGATAACGGAATGCTGAAAGTAACAGGGGAGGCTGCTTAATGGCTAACCTACGCAAAGAAGCGCGCGGCAGAGAATGCCAGGTACGTATTTACGGCGTATGCAATGGCAACCCTGAAACTACAGTTCTGGCACATTACCGGATGGCTGGAATTTGTGGAACGGGAATGAAGCCTGACGACCTGATCGGCGCATGGGCTTGTAGCGCGTGTCACGATGAAATCGACCGACGCACCCATAATCTCGACAACAAAGACGCCAGACTTTACCACCTCGAAGGCGTGATCAGGACGCAGGCGATACTGCTGAAGGAGGGGAAGATTAAGCCATGAAAGAATATCAGTTTGTGCTTCCATATCCGCCGTCGGTGAATACCTACTGGCGAAGACGGGGAAGCCAATACTACATCAGCGATAAAGGCCAGAAATACCGAAAAGACGTTCAGCAAATCATCCACCAACTCAAGTTAGACATTTTCACCAAATCACGACTCCGCATCAAAGTCATCGCAGACGTTCCAGACTCCCGCCGCCGCGACCTCGACAACATCCTGAAAGGTTTACTCGACTCCCTTATCCACGCCGGATTTGCGGAAGACGACGAGCAATTCGATGACATTCGCGTAATTCGTGGTGTGAAAGTACCAGGCGGACGGCTTGGAATAAAAATCACCGAACTGGAGAACGCATGAACGCCACAATTCAAACGATACCAGAGCTTCTTATCCAGACACGAGGCAATCAGACCGAAGTGGCGAGGATGCTTTCCTGCGCAAGAGGAACAGTGCTCAAGTACAACCGAGACAGCAAAGGCGAGCGTCACGTAATAGTTAACGGCGTCCTGATGGTCAAACAAGGCAAGAGGGGAAGACGATGAGCATAAGAGAACTAAACCTCACCAAAGAGCAGCACGAGTGGCTGAATGGCTGGCTTGAACTGTGGGGCGCATGGGTTTATTCAGGTCGTCTGGAAAAGCGCATGAGCAGCGTAATAGCGAAGTTCATGGAGAGCGTAGAGCCGGGAAGAATTATGACAAGGCCAATGTGTAATGATGATGATGGAATGTTGATTTCTCAGGTCGTCGATTCCGTCATGTACATTGACAAGAAAGCCTTTGGCATCCTCCTCAGCTACTACGCTCATGGTTCATCTAAGAGAGCAATTGCATCCTACTATCACGCGACTGCAAAGCCACGCAAGATGTGTGGACGCGGTGGCGAGGGATGGAGAAAACCTTCACTGGCAACCTGTAGAAACGAAATTGACGATATCCTGAAAGCGTCATTATTTGTTTTGTACCAACCAATGCAAAATGCTTTCAAAATGCGTAAACGTGTTGAGAAAGTTAAGCATGTTGCTGTTAAAAGCCTTGACATGCAATTAGCCATTTAGCCATAATTAGAGGGTAAGCTGCCGTTAGTGACTCTTAAGTTGCAACGGTGGCTTTTTTGTTTGCACAACAGGTAAGAGCATTGAACCCGCAGACCTCGCGGAATTGGTGAAAGGTGCCGCGCAGTGCTCTTATCGTTGTGGTGAATACGCAGGCTGATGCGTTAATCAGGTGAACGAGACACCCGCCGGTCCGTGATATGGCACACCGTGCCGGTCATATCTGCCGCGGTTAGGTTTACGAGGATTTCGTAAAGCTGGTCTAGGGTGAAGCCGTGAAAGCGGAGGAAGTAAAACGAGGCGTCGGTACACGCCTATCGTCATTAAGTCGGAGTTCAGCACCGACCGCCACAACCCAACCTGAGCCGTAGCCACTGGCTATCCTGAATTCATCAGTGATAGTTATGCTGCGTCTTTCTACACATGACCTTCGTGAAAGCGGTGGCAGGAGGTTGCGCTAACAACCTCATGCCGTTTTGCCCGTGCATATCGGTCACGAACAAATCTGATTACTAAACACAGTAGCCTGGATTTGTTCTATCAGTAATCGACCTTATTCCTAATTAAATAGAGCAAATCCCCTTATTGTGGGTAAGACATGAAGATGCCAGAAAAACATGACCTGTTAGCCGCCATTCTCGCGGCAAAGGAACAAGGCATCGGGGCAATCCTTGCGTTTGCAATGGCGTACCTTCGCGGCAGATATAATGGCGGTGCGTTTACAAAAACAGTAATCGACGCAACGATGTGCGCCATTATCGCCTGGTTCATTCGTGACCTTCTCGACTTCGCCGGACTAAGTAGCAATCTCGCTTATATAACGAGCGTGTTCATTGGCTACATCGGTACTGACTCGATTGGTTCGCTTATCAAACGCTTCGCTGCTAAAAAAGCCGGAGTAGAAGATGGTGGAAATCAATAATCAACGTAAGGCGTTCCTCGATATGCTGGCGTGGTCAGAGGGAACTGATAACGGACGTCAGAAAACCAGAAATCATGGTTATGACGTCATTGTTGGCGGAGAGCTATTCACTGATTACTCAGATCACCCTCGCAAACTTGTCACGCTAAACCCCAAACTCAAATCAACAGCTGCCGGACGTTACCAGCTTCTTTCCCGTTGGTGGGACGCCTACCGTAAGCAGCTTGGCCTGAAAGACTTCTCTCCTAAAAGCCAGGATGCTGTTGCATTGCAGCAGATTAAGGAGCGTGGCGCTTTGCCGATGATTGATCGCGGTGATATCCGTCAGGCAATCGACCGTTGCAGCAATATCTGGGCTTCACTGCCGGGCGCTGGTTATGGTCAGTTCGAGCATAAGGCTGACAACCTGATTGCAAAATTCAAAGAAGCAGGCGGAACGGTCAGAGAGATTGAGGTATGAGCAGAGTCACCGCGATTATCTCCGCTCTGGTTATCTGCATCATCGTCTGCCTGTCATGGGCTGTTAATCATTACCGTGATAATGCAATCGCCTACAAAGAGCAGCGCGATAAGGCCACATCCACAATCGCTGACATGCAGAAGCGTCAACGTGATGTAGCAGAACTTGACGCCAGATACACAAAGGAGCTTGCTGATGCTAACGCGACTATCGAAAGTCTCCGTGCTGATGTTTCTGCTGGTCGTAAGCGCCTGCAAGTCGCCGCCACCTGTGCAAAGTCAACGACCGGAGCCAGCAGCATGGGCGATGGAGAAAGCCCAAGACTTACAGCAGATGCTGAACTCAATTATTACCGTCTCAGAAGTGGAATCGACAGGATAACCGCGCAGGTTAACTACCTGCAGGAATACATCAGGACGCAATGCCTTCGATGATAGCGATAATTTTACTCATCATCCTTCACATCTGGCTCTGTAGACAGGGTGGTGATCACTTCTGGAGTGAATCCAGATTAAACATCTCATTGCTGATGCTTGATATTGAGCATCTGGCGCGCAGTAAGGGGCTGCGTTGAGATAAGAGCCAGTTCATTACAAATACCAGGATTTAGCCTCGCATTTGCGGGGCTTTTTATTGCAACAAAGGTAAAGACGATGGATGAAGAATATCGTAAAGACCTGCAACTGTGGTTTGGTCTTACGCATGCGCCGTTCTGCGTGATGCCGCGAGTATTCATGGAGGCTATGCCGCCAGAATGGCAAGAGAAGATGGCTCAGTTGCTTTTTGAGTATAGCGACACAATCAAAACGGATGTCTGCGGAGTTCACAGCTGTTTTGTTACTGCCAAAGACGGCAACAACCGCTTTATGAGGATGCCAGAAGATATTCTGAACTATCGTCATCCCCGACGTGAATTCATCGAATCAGTTCTGAAGAAGTAGCCATTACAAAGCCCATCTACGGGTGGGCTTGATAATGAAACCGGAATTTATTCTGGGAAACCAGTTACGGCAGTACAGCGAAACAACCCAAGCCAGAAAGTGGGGAAATAACACTGGCAGCCACTGAAAGATGAACCTCCTGCCTTATGGCAAAAAAGATTCTTTGTGGTGGCGGACTGATGGAAAGACATCGGTTATTGCAGAGACCATTCAATGAGTGGTCTCGACAATGGCTTATACCCTACACGGGATAACTTAACTGATATCCCTTTTAACGGATAAACGGAGCCAACAATGGCAGAGATTATTCCCATGACTGAAGAACAGAAATTCCAGTTAGAGATTTACAAACTGGTCATGAACCGGAACGCAGCCGCAGAAGAAGCATTTCAATTCATTGGCACTGACGAACTGAAGCTTGAGCTATTCAAAATTCACTTCCAGTCAGGTGGCGCTAATTCAGATATCACGACCCGCACTATCGAAGCGGTGCGTAAATCGAAGGAAGCGTTAGACCTGTTCACCACCGGAGCATAAACATGGCGCGCCCAACAAAGTATCAAGAGGCGTATGCCGAACAGGCACGCAAACTGTGCTTGCTGGGCTACACCGATGCAGAACTTGCTGATTTCTTTGAAGTCAGTGAGTCAACTATTAACAAGTGGAAGCTTGATTATCCTAAGTTTTCGGAGTCCATAAAAAAGGGTAAGGCCGTCGCTGATGCAGAAGTTAGTGACCGTCTTTATCAACGCGCTATGGGCTTCGTGGCTCCAGACATCGATATTCGTGTTATTGAAAACAGAATTGTCGAAACTCCGCTTGAGAAGTATTACCCTCCTGATACAACAGCTGCCATCTTCTGGCTTAAGAACCGACAGAAGGATAAATGGCGCGACAAGGTTGATCACGAGCTAACAGGCAAAGACGGCGGCGCAATCCAGATTGAAACATCACCGATGAGCACTCTATTCGGAAAATGACCTCGATTAATCCTATCTTTGAACCGTTCATTAAGGCGCATCGCTACAAAGTCGCCAAAGGCGGTCGAGGTAGCGGTAAATCATGGGCAATTGCGAGGCTGCTTGTTGAAGCGGCGCGTCGGCAGCCTGTGCGTATTCTTTGCGCTCGTGAACTGCAAAACAGTATCAGCGATTCGGTAATCCGGTTGCTTGAAGACACCATAGAGCGGGAAGGGTATTCGGCTGAGTTTGAAATTCAGCGTTCCATGATTCGTCATCTCGGAACGAATGCTGAGTTCATGTTCTACGGCATCAAAAACAACCCGACGAAGATTAAATCGCTCGAAGGCATTGATATCTGCTGGGTGGAAGAAGCGGAGGCGGTAACGAAGGAATCATGGGATATCCTGATACCAACCATCCGTAAGCCGTTCTCTGAAATATGGGTGAGCTTTAACCCGAAGAACATCCTCGACGATACCTATCAGCGATTCGTCGTAAATCCTCCTGATGATATTTGTCTGCTGACGGTGAACTACACCGACAACCCGCACTTTCCTGAAGTTCTCCGTCTGGAGATGGAAGAGTGCAAACGCAGAAATCCGACACTGTATCGTCACATCTGGCTTGGTGAGCCGGTAAGCGCAAGTGATATGGCAATCATCAAACGTGAATGGCTTGAAGCTGCAACCGATGCGCACAAGAAACTCGGATGGAAAGCGAAAGGCGCTGTTGTTTCTGCACATGACCCGTCAGATACAGGGCCAGATGCTAAAGGTTATGCATCGCGTCACGGTTCGGTAGTTAAGCGCATTGCCGAAGGTCTGCTGATGGACATCAACGAGGGTGCTGACTGGGCTACTTCGCTGGCGATTGAAGACGGCGCTGACCATTACCTGTGGGATGGCGATGGTGTCGGTGCAGGGCTACGCAGACAGACAACGGAAGCATTCTCCGGCAAGAAAATCACCGCCACGATGTTCAAGGGCAGCGAATCGCCATTTGATGAAGATGCACCATATCAGGCTGGAGCATGGGCTGATGAAGTCGTGCAGGGCGACAACGTTCGCACTATTGGCGATGTGTTCCGCAATAAGCGAGCGCAATTCTATTACGCGCTGGCTGACAGGTTGTATCTGACATATCGGGCGGTTGTCCACGGTGAGTATGCAGACCCCGACGACATGCTGAGTTTCGACAAAGAAGCGATAGGCGAGAAGATGCTGGAGAAGCTGTTTGCAGAGCTGACGCAGATTCAGCGCAAATTCAATAACAACGGGAAGCTGGAGCTAATGACTAAGGTCGAAATGAAGCAGAAGCTCGGTATTCCATCTCCTAACCTGGCTGATGCGCTGATGATGTGTATGCATTGCCCGGAGTCGGCTGCGCAACCCGACTATTCCAGTTACTCAATTCCTTGTGGTGTAGGTTGATATGGCAGAAAAAAAGATGACTGACTGGCATCGCAAGGTGCTGTGCAACTTTGATAATGCCTGGTCAGCAACGCAGGATATGCGCGAGCAGATTATTGAGGCTCAACGTTTCGTCCGGGTATCCGGCGCACAGTGGGAAGGCAGCACAAACGCTGGTTACTCATTTGATGAAGGCAGGTTTGAGCATTATCCGCGCTTTGAACTGAATAAGATTGCCCGTGAATGCGATCGCATCATTGGCGAGTATCGGCAGAATCGCATCAGCGTTAAATTCAGGCCGAAGGACGATAAGGCATCGGAAGCGTTAGCCGAAAAGATGAACGGCAAATTCCGCGCTGATTATCAGGAAACATCCGGTGGTGAAGCGTGTGATAACGCATTTGATGATGCTGTAACGGGCGGATTCGGTTGTTTCCGCATGTGTGCCGATTACGAAGATGAAATGGATCCGAGTAACGAGCAGCGACGCATCAGCCTTCTTCCTGTTTACGACCCAGCGACATGCGTCTTCTTCGATCAGGACAGCAAGCAATATGACCGTTCTGATGCTATGTGGGCTATGGAAATGTTCTCCATGACGCCTAAAGCGTTCGAGGCTGAATACCCTGATTCCATCGCGGCAAGCCTTTCTCGTGATGACACTGGCACTCAATATGACTGGTCAACGCCCGATGCCATCTATGTTGGACGCTACTACGAAGTTCGCATAGAGAAGGTGAAGCTCACGGCGTGGCGTAACCCTGTCAGCGGAGAAACGGCAATCTATGATGAAGAGCAAATCAAAGATATTGTCGACGAGCTGACCGATGGCGCATTCGAACTGATTGGTGAGCGGACAGTGAAGAAACGCAGAGTTTATTGCGGTCTTCTGTCTGGCGCTGAATGGCTGGAAGAACCGAAGCGTATTCCGGGCGAACATATTCCTCTCATCCCGGTATATGGGCGTCGCTCATTTGTTGATAATCAGGAGCGAATAGAAGGCCACGCAGCAAAAGCGATGGATGCACAGCGTCTTGAGAACCTGATGGTTTCCATGATTGCAGATAACGCTACTCAGGCTGGCGGTGATGGCATTCCTGTAGTTGATGTTGACATGATTCCTGGTCCTCTTGCCACTCATTGGGCGGAGCGCAACAAAAAGCGCCCGGCGTTCCTGCCGATGGTCAGTCTGAAAAACAAAAACGGAGATATTACTGCGCAGGCTCAGGTCAGCAGTTATACACCTCCGACACAAATGCCGCCAGCTCTTGCCGGGCTATTGCAGTACACCGGAACGGCTATTCAGCAAATTACAGGTGCGTCGCAGCTTGAGAACATGCCGAGCAACGTCGCCACCGATACCGTTGATAGCATTTTTAACCGGATGGATACGCAGTCCTATATCTACATGGACAACATGGCTAAATCCATGCGCCGCGCTGGCGTCGTGTGGCTTTCTATGGCGCGTGAGGTCTATGGCAGTGATACGCCGATGCGTATCGTTAATGAGGACGGCAGCGATGACGTGGCGCTGATGACTGGTGAAGTTGTTGACCGTCAGACAGGGCAGGTTATCGCGCTTAATGACCTTTCGCAGGGCAACTATGAAGTGACTGTCGATGTCGGTCAGTCGTTCGCTACTCGCCGTGATGCAACGGTTAAGTCGTTACTTTCCATGCTGGCACTTATCCCGCCAGGGACGCCGAAGCACGACCTTGTATCGTCGATGATTCTCGACAATATGGACGGCGAAGGGATGGACGACCTTAAAGAATACAACCGCAATCAGTTGCTTCTGTCTGGCGTTATCAAGCCGAGAACGCCTGAAGAACAGCAAATGGTTGAGCAGGCGAAACGACAACAGGCCAGTCAGCCAGATCCGGCTATGGTTGCTGCGCAAGGTCAGCTTCTTGCTGGTCAGGCTGAATTGCAGAAAGCGCAGAACGAACAAGCAGCCATTCAGGTTAAAGCATTCCAGGCACAGACGGATGCTCAGGTTGCTGCGGCAAATGTTGTGAAAATCCTCGCATCTGCCGATAGCCAGCAAAAATCTGACATCCGTGAGGCGCTGAAACTGCTCGGACAGTTCCAGCAACAGCAAGGAGATAATGCCCGTGCTGATGCAGAGCTTGTCCTGAAAAGTCAGGCACAGGGCCATGCGCAGCGCATGGACATCAGCAGCATCCTGCAAAAATCAACTCAGCAACAACCACAGCAGTAATTAACCCATAACGTGCAATGGCTGTCTTTATGAGGCCTGGCACCCTATTGCCTTCCGATGGGCTGAACATCGAGTAAACAGGGGTAACAAATGGACCAGATGGCAGAAAACACACCAGAAGTTGAAATCGAAACCGACGCGTCAGAGCAGATTCCTGATGATGTCGAACTGGCTGAAGAAGTCGAAACAGAAGATGGCAGAGAGTCCTCCGGCGATGATGCAGAGGAAGCCACTGAAACTGATGACGACGAATCAGAACAGGAATTCTACTTTGGTGACGAAAAGCTGGATTCGCCAACCAGCGAAGATGGCGCAGAGCATGGACTGGTAAAACACCTGCGCAAGACGATTAAAGAGAAAGACCGCGAGCTGAAAGAGCTGATGCGTCAGTCTCAGAAACCCGTCGAGCAGCAGCCGGTAATCACTCAACCACCGCGAATGCCAAAACTGGATGATGAGGACATCGGTTTCGATGAAGAAATCTATCAGCAACGTATGGCTAAGTGGGCAGAGGAAAACGGCAAATACCAGGAGCAAGTACGAGAGCGGAAACGAGAGGAAGAGGCGCGTACCGCAACGCTTCAGCAGAAAGCAGCCAATTACATGCAGAGAGTAAAAGCACTGAAAGTGGCTGGCTACCAGGATGCAGAGCAGGCTGTACGCGAAGATGTTCCTGTTCATATTCAGGACATGATCCTTCTTGAGTCAGAGAAGCCGGAAATCGTTGTTCTGGCGCTTGGTCGCAACGCTGAACTGCGCAAGCAACTGGCAGAAGCTACCAACCCCGTAGCAATTGGTCGTCTGCTGGAACGTATCGAATCTAAGGCCAGAATCATGCCAAAAGCAAAAACCACGGCAGCCACAACCCCGACAGTTAAGGGGAGCAACGGCGCAGTAATCAATAACCTCGACAAACTGAAAGCCAAGGCGCTGGAAACTGGTGACTGGACGCCGTATTTCGCCGCTAAAAAGGCAAAAAAATAACCTATCGGAGCATTAAGCATGACTAACCAATTAGCAAAAGACCTTGAAATCATGTTCGAAAACTACGTTGAAGGCTTTGAGGCCGCCTGCGTAGTTTCCCGTAACGCTAAAAAATTCCGTCCCGGTGATACAGCAATGCAGCGAGCAGGTGATGTTCTGTATCGTCCGCAGCATTACCACATGAACATTGAGGAAGGCCTAGACCTCAGCGGCAAAACGCCAACAGCACTGGTTCAGCGCCTTGTTCCTTCTGTGTTCAAGGAGCCGAAAAACATACTGTACACTCTGGATGCGCGTGAAATGCGTGACCCGGAACATAAAACTGAAGCTGGTCGCGCTGCAGGTATGCGCCTTGCTGCACAGATTGACTCTGACCTGATTTCCATGGTTACGCAGCGTGCTACTAACGTGGTCGCAATTCCTGCCTCAGAAAATGGCTCACGGGGCCTTGCCTTGTGGAATGGTGCGGCAGATATTGATGCCACCATGACGGCGATTGGTGTACCTCAGGGTATCAACCGTCGCTCTTTCTGGGACCCATTCAACTACAAAGACCTTGCTGGCGAGCTTGGTCACCGTGCCTACGCTCAGGGCGCAACCCTGACAGCATACGAAAAAGCGCAGATCCCTCCGGTTGCTTCCTTTGATAGCTACAAGACCGATATTTCCGGTCGATTACCGGCAGGAAGCACTGAAACCTTGACAGTATCAAATCAACCTGAACACAAGGTTGAAGCGAAAGATTCAAATGGCATGCCTGTTGATAACCGACAGGGGACCATTACGGTATCTGCTAAAGGCTTGCAGGTTGGCGATGCGTTTACCATCGCAGGTGTGAATTCCGTACACCAGATCACCAAAGATACCACCGGGCAGCCGCAGGTATTCCGCGTTCTGGCAGTAGACACAGCAGGAACCACCGTAACAATCTCTCCAAAGATTCTCCCTGTTGGAAATGCCGATGTTGCGAGCCGTCCATATGCAAACGTCGATGCCAAGCCGGCAGAAACTGCAGCAATCACCATTCTCAACAAGAACGCAGCACCTGCTAACCTGTTCTGGGCTGATGGTTCTGTTGAGCTGATGTACGGCAAACTGGCGTTCCCGACTGGTCAGGGTCCACAGGTAATGACGGCAACCACCGAGCAGGGCGCTACGCTGATCATGTCTTACGCCTTCGACCACATCAAAGGCGTAACCACTGCGCGTTTCACCACTCTGTACGGCTGCTCTGTACTTGTTCCTGAATATACGGGCATCGTTATTGCCGGGCAGTAATTTTGGTGGGGCTTCGGCCCCATTTTTATTGGGAGAAGACAATGGCACGAACAATGCTCTATAAGCCGGGCAACATGATCACCTGTGGTCAGTTTGCTGTCGATTACATCATTGTTGATGACGAAGAAGTTAAATCTCACCTGAAAAAAGGTTGGGTAAAAACTCCTGAAGAAACCGCAACGAAGCAAAAAGTGGCTAAGGCGGAAGAAGATGGCGAAAACGAAGGGTGATCTCGTTCTAAAGGCTTTACGAAAAGCCGGGCTGTATTCCAATGCCACGTTGACAGATGCCGACCCTCAGGCAATTGAAGATGCCATTAATGACCTCGAAGACATGATGGCAGCATGGCAGGCGAAAGGTATCGAGCTTGGATATCAGTTTGCTGATACAGAAAACGGCATCATGCCGTTACCTGACGATGATTCAGGTATCCCTGCATGGGCAAATGATGGCGTCGCTTTGAAACTCGCTGTGCAAGTGTGCATGGATAACGTCATTCAGCCGTCAGACGCTCTCCTTACCACTGCTGACAGTGCATACCAGACAATTTGCATCGCTTTAACCAAAATACCACCACTTGAGCGGCGAAATGACATGCCTCGCGGTAGTGGTAACAAAAGCGCGTTTACGTGGAATCGGTTTTACATCGAGAAAGATGATCCGAGTACGTGAGGTGAATAAATGCCGATTCAGCAACTTCCGCTTATGAAAGGTGTCGGCAAAGACTTTCGAAACGCCGACTATATCGACTATCTGCCAGTGAATATGCTGGCTACACCCAAAGAAATCCTGAACAGCAGCGGATATCTTCGCTCATTCCCGGGCATTGCCAAACGTTCTGATGTGAACGGTGTATCTCGCGGCGTCGAGTACAACATGGCGCAGGGTGCTGTTTATCGCGTGTGTGGTGGCAAGCTGTACAAAGGCGAAAGTGAAGTCGGTGATGTTGCCGGAAGTGGTCGCGTATCAATGGCGCATGGTCGGACATCACAGGCGGTAGGCGTTAATGGTCAACTGGTCGAGTATCGCTATGATGGCACGGTTAAAACCGTCTCAAACTGGCCTACAGACAGCGGATTCACGCAGTATGAGTTAGGCTCAGTACGCGACATTACGCGCTTACGTGGGCGTTATGCGTGGTCAAAAGACGGCACTGATTCATGGTTTATCACTGACCTTGAAGACGAATCACATCCTGACCGATACAGCGCACAATATCGCGCAGAATCGCAGCCTGACGGCATCATCGGCATCGGCACATGGCGAGACTTCATCGTCTGCTTTGGTTCATCGACTATTGAATATTTCTCCCTTACTGGCGCAACCACCGTTGGTGCCGCTTTGTATGTTGCACAGCCATCACTGATGGTGCAGAAAGGTATTGCTGGGACTTACTGCAAAACGCCATTCGCTGATTCTTATGCGTTCATCAGCAATCCGGCAACAGGTGCGCCGTCTGTGTATATCATCGGCTCTGGTCAGGTATCACCAATCGCCAGCGCGAGCATTGAGAAAATACTACGCTCCTACACTGCTGATGAACTGGCTGATGGCGTGATGGAGTCTCTGCGATTTGATGCGCATGAGCTGCTGATTATCCATCTTCCGCGCCATGTCCTCGTATACGACGCATCTTCAAGCGCCAATGGTCCGCAATGGTGTGTGCTGAAAACAGGCCTGTATGACGATGTGTACCGCGCTATCGACTTCATTTACGAAGGCAATCAGATAACGTGCGGCGATAAGCTGGAGTCCGTGACCGGGAAATTGCAATTCGACATCAGCAGCCAGTACGACAAGCAACAGGAACACCTGCTGTTTACTCCGTTGTTCAAAGCTGATAACGGCAGAGTTTTCGACCTTGAAGTTGAATCTTCAACTGGTGTTGCGCAGTATGCTGACCGCCTTTTTCTCTCTGCAACCACTGACGGCATCAATTACGGGCGTGAGCAGATGATTGAGCAGAATGAACCATTCGTTTACGACAAACGCGTTTTGTGGAAGCGAGTCGGGCGCATCAGGAAAAATGTCGGCTTCAAATTGCGCGTTATCACGAAGTCACCTGTCACTCTGTCTGGCTGCCAGATAAGGATTGAGTAATGGCGGATTCGAATCTCAATAAGCCGGTAACAATTCAGGCTACACGACTCGATACATCAATCCTTCCACGCAATATATTCAGCCAGTCTTACCTACTGTATGTCATAAATCAGGGAGCTGATGTCGGTGCAATTGCCGGGAAAGCAAATCAGGCTGGTCAGGGCGCTTACGATGCCCAGGTAAAAAACGATGAACAGGACGTCGAACTGGCTGACCACGATGCAAGAATCACCGCAAACACAAAAGCGATAAATCTCCTTGAGGTCAGGTTAACAACCGCCGAAGGGAAGATAGTCGTACTGCGTAGCGATGTTGATTACTTGCTGGATGAGGTTATCGATATTCAGGCGCATCTGGTCACTGTTGACCAAAGACTGGATGACGTAGAAAACGATGTCTCTGGCATTAAGAGTGATTACGTATCGAAAACCGTAACAGAATCGCAGTCTCTTGCGTCACCGCTGGATGTAAAAACATCATATTCAGTTGATGGAATTCAGGTCGTTGGAGCAAGAAATACCGGATGGACTGCAGCCACAGGTACACCTCTTCTTGGCTCATTCAACGCTAACCAGTCATACACGGTCGGCACTACGTACACACAATCCGAAGTCGCGGCTCTCGCTACAGGTTTGCAGCAGGCGCGGCAGCGTATTCTGGCGCTTGAAACAGCACTTAGATTACATGGGCTGATTGACTGATGATTACATTCAAACCAACGCGAAACATCGACCTGATAGAAGCAGTAGGAAATCACCCTGACATTATCGCCGGGAGCAACAACGGTGATGGATACGACTACAAGCCTGAATGCCGTTACTTTGAGGTGAACGTGCACGGGCAGTTCGGCGGCATTGTTTACTATCAGGAGATTCAGCCGCTGACATTCGATTGCCACGCCATGTACCTGCCAGAGATTCGCGGCTTCAGCAAGGAAATAGGGATGGCGTTCTGGCGGTACATTCTGACTAACACCACCGTTCAGTGCGTCACATCGTTCGCTGCGCGCAAATTCCGCCACGGTCAGATGTACTGCGCAATGATTGGCCTTAAGCGAGTAGGAACCATCAAGAAATACTTCAAAGGCGTGGATGACGTGACATTTTACAGTGCTACACGCGAAGAACTAATCGACTTCCTGAATCACGGGAGATAGCCATGTTATATGCATTTAAGCTGGGCAGAAAACTGCGCGGCGAGGAACCTTATTGCCCTGAAAAAGGCGGGAAAGGTGGCTCCGATAAAAGCGCAAAGTATGCAGCAGAAGCTCAGAAGTATGCCGCAGACCTGCAGAATCAGCAGTGGCAGACGATCATGAAAAACCTTGCTCCGTTCACGCCACTCGCTCAGCAGTACGTATCACAATTGCAGAATCTTTCCTCTCTTCAGGGGCAAGGTCAGGCACTTAACCAGTATTACAACTCTCAGCAGTACAAAGATCTTGCTGGTCAGGCTCGCTATCAGAGTCTGGCTGCAGCGGAAGCAACAGGTGGATTGGGTTCCACTGCAACCGGTAATCAGTTAGCAACAATCGCACCAACGCTTGGTCAGCAGTGGCTGTCTGGTCAGATGAACAACTACCAGAATCTGGCAAATATTGGTCTTGGCGCACTGCAAGGTCAGGCAAACGCCGGGCAGACATATGCCAACAACATGAGTCAGATTTCGCAGCAAAGTGCGGCTCTTGCCGCTGCTAATGCCAATAAACCATCAGGTCTTCAGACAGCAATTAGCGGCGGAGCTTCAGGGGCTATGACTGGCGCTGCTCTTGGCTCTATTGTTCCCGGACTTGGCACTGGATTAGGTGCGGCAATTGGCGGCGGACTTGGCCTGCTTGGATCGTTGTTTTAAGAGGTAATCATGGCTACTTGGCAAGGAACAAATGGCGGATTGTTGGCTGGTATCGGTGGTGTCAACTCAAACGCTCCGAGCGTAAATGACATCGGCAATACGCTTCAGCTTATCAGACAGAACAATGATATTGAGCGTTCAGGCGCTAACAATGTTGGGCTGACTGCTTTGCAAGGCCTTTCAGGTATTGCGGGGGTGTTTCAGCAGGAAAAGCAGGCTCAGCGGCAGAAAGAATTTCAGCAGGCATACGCTAATGCTTATGCGTCTGGTGATCGCGGTGCTTTGCGTCAGCTGGCTACTCAATATCCAGACCAGATTGAATCCGTTCGTAAAGGCATGGGATTCATTGATGAAGACCAGCGCAATTCTATCGGCACCTTAGCGGCTGGCGCACGCCTTGCGTCATCGTCTCCAGAAGCAATGCAATCATGGCTGCAAAACAACGCCAAGGAACTGACTCGCGTCGGTGTTGACCCTAACAGCGTTGCTCAGATGTATCAGCAGAACCCTTCAGGATTTGGTGAGTTTGTTGATCACCTTGGGATGGCTGCTCTCGGTCCGATTGACTACTTCAATGTTCAGGACAAGATGGCTGGTCGTGAGATTGACCGAGGCAGACTGGTAGAGACAATCCGCAGCAATCAGGCTGGTGAAGCACTTCAGGCGAGAGGGCAAAACCTTTCCTATCAGTCAGCAATGACTGGGCACAATATCGCAGCACAACGCTTGGCTCTGGATCAGCAAGAGTTCGGGTTTAAGATGCAGCAAGCGCAGGAAAAGGCTCAGCAGTTGATTAGCGAAGCACCTAAGCTGTCAGTAAACATGGAAAAAGGCATCGAGACGGCTGTAAACAATGCCACAGCATCATCAAACTCAGCCAATTCCATGAGTGCGCTTGCTCAACAGTTCAGAGCAGAAAAACCAACGACCGGTTTGTTCGGTAACGCACAGAACATGTTCGCAAAACTTACCGGAAGCGATACGACATTGCGTGATTTGCGCATTCGCCAAAATGCCCTTGTTAACAGTCAGGTTCTTAAATTCCTACCTCCCGGCCCAGCAACGGATAAAGACGTTGAGATCGTTCGACAGGGTGCGCCAACTGACATGGATAACCCTGAGACGGTCGCAAGATGGCTTGATGCAATGGCAAACCTTGAGCGACGAAACGCGCAGTTTAATGAGTTTAAAGCTGAGTGGATGAGCGCGAATGGCAACCCTGGACAATCGCGTAATGGCGGTCAGATATTGGGGTTGGATGTTAAAAAAGGTGAATCATTGGGGAGTGCCGTTAAGCGGTATATGTCAATGAATACTGACGCAGCGCCAGCACAAGATTCGACACCTTCAGGAGAACCACGGAATCAGGTTGGATCATATACCTCAAAATCAGGCATTCAATTTACGGTGGAATGATGAAAGTAACTGCAAACGGTAAGACATTTACCTTTCCTGATGGTACGAGCACCGAAGATATTGGCACCGCCATTGATGAGTATTTTGCTGGTCAGGCTGTTCAGCAACAAACAGTTAATCAGGCCAATAATGCACCAACACGGGAAGAACCATCATTGATGCAACAAGCTGGCGATTGGCTCACTGGTGGTCAAAGTGCAGGGCAAATTGCAGAACAGGCTGGTCGTGGTCTGGTAAACATACCATTTGACGTATTGCAGGGTGGCGCAAGTCTGATTAATGCAATCAGTCAGGGGCTTGGTGGGCCAAAAGTATTGGATGATGTCTATCGTCCTGTCGATCGACCGACAGACCCTTACGCGCAAGCCGGTGAAACAATTGGTGGGTATCTCCTGCCAATTGGCACAGCGGCAAAAGCTGCTGGAGCGCCAGCAAAGCTCGCTGGAGATATCGGTTCCGCAGGAAACATGATTGCAGGTTCTCTTGCTGATGCTGCAAATCAGGAGGGCGACTTTGCACAAAATGCTGCCATTAACGGTGGTATCAATATTGGTGCTCAGGGGATACTTTCTGGGGCTGGAAGGATCTTAACCTCTAAATCACCTCAAGTTCTTGGTGGCGGGGCAATAAATTCCGCTGCTGATGTTTCGAAAATGGCAAAGTCTGGTACAGGAAGAGAGATTATCGCCAGACAGTCAGCTAATGTGTCAGAAGAAATAGCAAAAGCAGCAGATACTGCTGGAATAGATATCAACGCATTAACTCCTGGCATGAGATCAGGTAGTCGTGGTCTTGCTCAGGCGGAGGGGATTCTGGCGTCAAAGCCCGGAATTACACAGGATGCACACACCAAAGCATTCAGTGAAATAGAGTCGAAATTTAACTCAGCATTGGATGAGTTTGGGGCTGAAGCAGGAACTGCATCAGAAAAAAGTGCAGCCATAAAACAAAGGGTTTTGGCAAGTATTGATAAAATGAAAAATTCAGAAAAGGCCGCATGGGATAGCGTTCGCTCCACGATGCCTGACGCAAAGGCCAGAATGTCAAACCTGAACGCTACAATTCAGGGTGATATTTTGGCTGGCATGCCGCTAACTCCTGAGATGAAACAATTCGCATCTGCTTATGCTAAAACTGGTAAAAAAGGAATCACGTTTGATGCCATGAAGGCATGGCGAAGTAAACTTGCTGACGCAGAGCAGAAGTATATAAGGTCTGGTGAGGCAAATACGGCAAGGCGCATGGCTGAGCTTCGTGATGCAGCAACGGAAGATATGCGCATAATGGCTCAAAATGGTGGTTTTCTTGATGACTGGCAAAAAGCTAATGATCTGTCAAAGGCAAGATTTACAGCACAAGAACAGGCTGAAGCAGCGTTTGGTAGAGACCTTGCAACTGATCAGTTGGTAACTAATGGATCTAAGGCGTTACAGGGTTCAGCAAAAAGTGGAACAGGTCAGTTCCATAAAATAATAAGCGCCCTACCTGAGTCGGAACGCGCGCCAGCAATTGCATCAATATTACAAGATGCAATGTCGCAAGGGGTACGCGGAGGTAAGTCTGAAGAGGCTGGAATTAAGCATATCGCGACTATTCTTACCCCACAAAACGTGAAGGCAATTAGTCGATATTCTCCAGAACTTGGCAGGATTACAAGTTCATACGGAGAACTTGCACGAGCAGCAACAAAGCCACTTCGATATGTTGAACAGACAGGGCGATCTATGCCAGCCATTAGCACTCTTGAGAATGGCCTTCATCCAGTTTTAGAGAGCGCATTGTCTGGCGCTTTTAGAACTACTGGCACTATCGCAGGGTTCTCTGGAGGAGGCGTTATTGGAGCAATAGCGGGTGGCGCTGCAGGTGGAGCAATTGATGCAATGGCAAAAGGAGCGATAGCGAAATTATCCGCAACTAGAAGTGGTCGTTACGCTATTGAAAAGGCTGTTCAAGAGGCAACAAAGGCCGTTAAGGTTGGGGCAAGTGATGGTGCATTAGCGGCGGCGGAACGCAGATTTATGGCAAATAAGGCCGCCGTAAAAGCAATACGCGAGGCACTAGGAAACGAAGAGTTCCAGCGTTTAGCAAGGGCTGGAATTGTGGCATCACTAAGCGGAATGGCACAGGAGTAATTAGTCATCCATGGATGGATTGAGCTTATCTCGTGTTGATGTGGCAATTTTCCCAACATTTTTCAACCAAGATTTTAAGAAGGATATGTCGTCCTTAATATCATGAATATCCTCATTCTTTATACGATCAACCTTATCCTCTAAGCTCTCTATAGAACGCTCAATGCTAGACAGAGAGATTTTTAAGTCCCCTTGCTCACGTTCCAGTGAGGATTTGAGAGCACAATATTCGTTTTCTAGAATTCCTATTTTTTTTGTTAGAGAGTGCATTCGATACTCATACACCAAACCAGAAACGACTAATGCAGCCAACAGAAACCATTCAAGCACACCAACCTCCTTAGTTTTGAGCAGGATACCAGATGATACTTTATTGGTGGAGTGGTGTGTGAAAACGTGTCAACGACAAACCATCCACAACTTGGACGAATGATTTAGCAAAAAGTGCTATTTTTGGTGTTTGGTGTCATAGAAAAGTGAATAGCTCACTTTTCAACATTGCATGAAACTTGCAGGAAATGTGACATTACCTTATAGGTAACTTCGGCGAAAATGCAGTAAATGTGAAACGTAATGGTTTAAACATGTCGCTAAAGTGGTTGTAAGTTAGCCTCAGAAGGATTGCTGATAGCTTTGTTATAGTATTAAATGACATTTGACATAGTTGGATACTTAGCTGTGGCTATCAAGATGGAGGTGTGTTCATGCTTACTTGTTTTGATGTCGCCGACTACTTCCTGTCGCGGTGTGACGAGGATAGCGGTGACGCAATCTCTAATTTAAAATTACAAAAGCTTGTTTACTATGCTCAGGGTTTTTCATTGGCGTTGCTTGGCGAGCCTCTTTTTCAGAATAAGATGGAAGCTTGGATGCATGGCCCTGTTGTCCCTGAGCTTTATCACCGTTATAAACAATATGGTAATGGTGCTATCCCTTCTCCAGAGTCTTTTGATGCTGAAAAATTCAGCGAAGAACAGTTAGAGCTATTAGAAGAAGTCTGGGATGTTTTTGGGCAATTTTCTGCCTGGAAACTGAGGAACATGACACACGAAGAGTCACCATGGAGATCAAACTATATTGAGGGTGTTGGTGGTTCTGAAATTAGTTCTAAGGAGATGGCAGAGTACTTTGCAACTCGGATTAACTAACGAGATGGCAAGAAAATCTAAAAGGATTATCCCCCCTGCTGAATCTACAGGTAAGTTAAAGTTAGGGCCGCAGTCAGGGGGGAATTCAGATCAAAAGAAACCGAAATTTTCATTCTGTTACATCCAAAGCTCTCACTGCATAACGAAATGCCAAAAAGATGAGAAAGCTGGCTTAGCTGATAAATTATACAGATTAAGTCAACTAACATGGGCAGATATTAAGCAGCAAGGTAGGCATAAGCTTGGATTTGAGAAGATTGCAAGGGGTGCAATTAAAGCAGGTATCCCCAGTCATATAACGGAAGACGTAGATCATTTCTTGGCTTTTAGATTTGATGATTTGAAAGCCATGGTTGGTTATCGTCTTGGATCGACATTTTTTGTTATATGGCTTGATAGAGAGTTCAACCTATACAAGCACTAATAAAACCCACCGTCAGGTGGGTTTTTTGTACAAATCCTTCAGCGTATCAAACACCATCTTCTTAACAAGTTCAGACTGCTCATCAGCGATGCGTTCCGCATCGTCTCGATAGCCTGAAATTTTGGATGGCTTTGATACAGCATCAGTCACTATCTGAACTAATTCTGAATTAAGATAGCGGCCATTGGATTTGGCTCGCTGTTTTAGTTTTTCCTTTAATTCGTAAGGTAGCCGCAGATTAAATTGCGGGTCATCTCTTCCCATTCTTGATGCCTCGCTTTTGTGAGTGGATCGGCATCTTATTATCTGCTGGTTGCATCCTCAATAAGACCACAGCGGTCTCTTTATTTGATTAATAATGCATCACTGTGGCAATGCTGCGGCGATTTCTTGTATCTGGAGCAAATTAAATGACAGACATTACAGCCAATGTTGTAGTGAGTATGCCTTCGCAACTCTTCACTATGGCGCGTTCTTTTAAAGCGGTTGCCAATGGAAAAATTTATATCGGTAAAATTGACGCTGACCCGGTAAATCCAGAAAACCGGATTCAGGTTTATGTAGAGAACGAAGACGGTTCTCACGTTCCTGTTTCTCAACCAATCATCATTAACGCTGCTGGTTATCCGGTATATAACGGACAGATTGCCAAATTCGTAACTGTGCAAGGCCATTCTATGGCTGTTTATGATGCGTATGGTGCGAAGCAGTTCTATTTTCCAAATGTATTAAAATACGATCCAGATCAGTTTGGCCCAGACTTCAAAGAGCAGTTATCTCAATCAGGAGCATACATTAATGATGATTCAAAAGGTGATGCATTAATTGGGGTAAGGCAGCCATTTACCGGGGCTGTAACTATAACTCAGCATGAAAACAATGCTCTTTTCTTAAATGTAAAACAATTTGGAGCAATTGGGGATGGGAAATATCATCCATTATCTGAGTGGTTTTCTTCAATTTCTGAAGCAAAATCCTTATATCCTTTTGTTGACTCATTATCTCAGTCAATAGACTGGGCCGCGTGGCAAGCTGCCCTTAACACAGGAAAGGTTATTTATGGTACTGATAATGCGTATGTAATAACGGATACGTTAACACCTGTTTCTGGTGGTGGGATAATTTGTCTTGGTGTGGGCAAATGGGTCTCAGGATATACTGCAACATTTGCTCCTGATATTACCACAGGGACCACATTCCTGATGTACGGGGTAGGAAATAAAAAATATACTGTAGATTGTGTTTCTAATATGGATGTTAGTGGTGGTGTGGTTTCTAATCCATCTTCCGAAGACCCGTATACAACAACGGCACCTGCGTCATCATATGATTTATTGGATTTTACTAACGGTGATGCTAATGGGACTACAAGAGCCACGCTTAAACCATTCTCTGCCGCAATATTGATGCCTGAGACAGGATGTGTTCGCCTTGAGAACTTTCGTATTGTTCCATATTTCAATGGTCTGGATGGTTATAAAGACATTGCAAATACCGGTCTTGGCGATGAGTGGGATGTAGGTATTTGGTCACGTGCGTCTTTTGGCAATGAATACCGCAATTTGCAGGTGGTTGGATACTGGCGCAAGACGGCACTTTTAAAAACGAACATTCCTGTATCTGACACGCTGGCTGCTCAGGGCGAGGATGAAAACTATTATCACTGTAGATTCCAGGGATTCAAGGGTGTTTCGATCCGCGCCCATGATGTATTCCGAATTACAGCGGTAACGTCCAGCACTATCGAAATCCCATGGTCAGCAAGCCACACCTTCGAAACGTCCGGGGTTTTAAGATCTGGAGGCAGGAATTTCACTTATTCAGGATTATCCGTATCCGGTGATAAGTTAGTATTTACTGGAGTGTCTAACGCTTCTGAGGCAACAGTAGGTTCTACTATACGGCGAAATGACATAGATAACTTTGGTATGGCGGGAACGCAATTTTTCGATTGCTACATTACCAGCCTGTATCACCACACACATCTGCTTGCCACATCGCAATACCTGTCTCAACCATTCAGCCGACCATCAGAGTGTATGGAGGTTTCAGGGGAACCAGTTCGCGGTGTACAGGTACATGCAGGAACCATTCAGGGATGGGATGATGTTCTTATTCATCTACATGACTGTGGAAATATGAACTTTTACAGTACATATTTCGAAAGCCAGCAAGCATATGTAACTATAAATGGTGGTAATGCTATTGGTTATGGAGCACGTATGATAGCTTCCCGGCAATCAACAAGCTCATTACCATATGCAGCAGGGAATACTCGAGTGCTTAGAATGGTCGGGTGCTCTGAAGGCAATGGCGTTGACTGGGGTCCTGTATTTAACAACTATACAGGAGGAAGATATAATTCTGGAGACGGTGTATTTAACCCCCGCGATGCATTTATAGACCATAAATCTCTTCCTGAGCAGTCAGGAGGTGAGTCAAGACTCGTATCACAAAAAGGAAATGCCAGAGTAGTATGTGGTGTTGGTAAAACTGTACTGCTTGGACCAACGTCAGGAGATTGTAATTTACAGAGTAATACTGGAAGTTTAAATATTAGAAGTGGGATAAGAGTAAGAATCGGTCACGCTGATGGAACAGACTGGTGGTTGGCAGATGCTAATAAAATAGCTCCTGTTGATGATAATGTTAAAGCTATTGGACAGCCATCAAACAGATGCTCTGTTATTTATGCAGGAACCGGGTCAATCAATACATCAGATGAAACTCTTAAAACAAGATATGATATTCTTAATGCAGAGCGTGATGCCGCTATTGAAATAAAGTCAGTCATCTATAAATTTAAATTTAATGACTCAATTAATCACAAAGGAATTGAGTCGTCCAGGTATCATTTTGGCGTTGGCGCTCAAACCGTAGGGGATATTCTTAGAAAGCATGGTTTAAACCCTGAGAAATATGCTTTTTGGTGTTACGATGAATGGCCTGACGTATGGGATGAAGAGGTGATAACTGAAGAGAGCACAGATCCTGATACAGGTGAGAAAATTTATTCTCAATATAAAACAGGAGATATGATTCTTGTAAAAAAAGCAGGAGGACGCTACGGAATTCGTTATGACGAATTGGCTATGTTTATATTAATGGCAATGTAGTTGCAATAAATGCAGTATATCCCGCATAAAAAATGCGGGATTGTTTTTATCTGGTGTATTTATGAATTTTAAGTAAATTTTAGTATGTATTACTGCATCGCAGTTAAAGCCTCATTACCTATGAGACAAAACTGATGCACACAAAGCTTTGCACTTGATTGCAAGGCGTTGTGCTCTTCTGTGGATGTGTGGCTACATGTTTGAAGATCGTTGTGCCGTATTTGTGACATACACATGACAACATCATGCATCAGCTTTCTGTTTGTGCCATCAACTATAGCTTAGTGAATGCGGTTAATGCTTGCTAAAACAGATAGTTATGATTGGTGCTACAGATTCGTAATGCGAAGGTCGTAGGTTCGACTCCTATTATCGGCACCATTTCAAACTCTTCCCAAGTCTACCGAAATCAACTAAAAGCCCGTATACTGCGGTTTCTGGCCCGTATCTTATCTCCTGTTATCAACTGGACTCAACCGAAATCAAGTCGCAGTTGGGGGCATAAGTGGGGGCATTCTGTGTTCGGTCCAGGGAGATGCCCCCAATGAAGCTTAATGCTCGACAGGTAGATGCTGCTAAACCCAGAGAGAAAGCCTACAAGCTAGCAGATGGTGCAGGCTTGTATCTTGAAGTTGTTCCTTCTGGTTCTCGATACTGGCGGATGAAATATCGCTTCAATGGAAAAGAGAAACGTATGGCTTTTGGTGTCTATCCGGCAGTGTCCCTTGCACAAGCGAGGGCACTGCGTGATGAAGCCAAGAAAAAGCTGGCCGAAGGTATCGACCCATCGTTTGCCAAGAAAGAAGAAAAGTTGGTTCGCGATGTGCAGCTCAATAATACGTTTCAGGCTGTGGCACTTGAATGGCACGGAACGAAGGTGAGCCGGTGGTCAGAAGGTTATGCCTCCGACATTATCGAAGCCTTCAATAAAGATATTTTCCCTTATATTGGCCAACTGCCGGTGAATGACATCAAGCCTTTGGTTCTGCTGAATGTGCTACGTCGAATGGAAAGCCGTGGCGCGACAGAGAAGGCCAAGAAGGTTCGCCAGCGTTGCAGTGAAGTCTTTCGTTACGCCATCGTTACCGGTCGTGCGGAATACAATCCTGCAGCGGATCTAACCAGCGCAATGTCAGGGCATGAATCGAAGCATTATCCCTTCCTTACTGTTGAGGAGTTACCAGACTTCTTTAAAGCTCTCGCAGGCTACACAGGAAGCCCGTTAGTTGTTCTTGCCGCTCGTCTGCTGATCCTTACAGGAGTTCGTACTGGCGAGCTACGAGGTGCTTTCTGGAGTGAGTTTGATCTTGAAAAAGCAGTGTGGGAAATACCTGCAGAGCGTATGAAGATGAAACGGCCTCACCTTGTCCCCCTATCTACCCAAGCGCTGGAAATCGTACAACAACTCAAGGTGATATCTGGGCAATATCCACTGGTATTCCCAGGGCGAAATGATCCCCGCAAGACGATGAGTGAAGCGAGTATGAATCAGGTATTCAAACGGATTGGGTATACGGGGAAGGTAACGGGGCATGGTTTCCGTCACACGATGAGTACGATTTTGCACGAGGAAGGGTTCAATACGGCATGGATTGAAACCCAGCTTGCGCATGTCGATAAGAATGCGATTCGTGGGACGTACAACCATGCTTTGTATCTGGAAGGGCGGAGGGAGATGATGCAGTGGTATGCTGATTGCATTGGAAGAATTGGTAATGATGTCAATTGATTCAACGCTAAACGTTGCATCAATGATTAAATTATCTAACCAGTCTTGTTGTTATCAACGTCTACTTGTCGAAATCCAATTTTATCTAAAAAGAGATACTTATGACATATGAAAATTTTCACAGTGATTTAACGAATATATTAAATGGTGAATATGAAAAAGAAATTCATGATTGGGATAAAATAAAGGCAGTACTATTGCACATTGTTAAAAATAACTATCAAGGATTTGGGCGCAATATTGTCGATTTTATTGATAGAGGAAGTTGGGATCGTATAACTAAAATTGATTTTAAAGATGGAAATAGACAGCTTGAATTAACATGGAATAACGGATGGTTGTACCATGCTTCAATAGAGACTATTTTAATTATTGAGCACGAAAGAGCATTTTTTGTATTAATAAAATCATATTATCAAGACAGGAAAAAGCTAAATAAATTATATTCTGCTCGTTGTCGGTCATATGAGATTGATAAATTTGGCCACTATATGGTAGAAGTTCAACGTGTTACGCGTTCCGGTGAGGAATTTATACAGATACCAAATATAAATTGTTACACGACGGCTATAATGATACGTCCACCAAATCGTGTACCTGTTAGCAATCATGCATCCGAATTGCTAATGCATAACATCAATCTTAACTTGGCAATAGCTAAGTTTGATTTTCTACTACAGGAATTGAGTGATATTAAAGAGTATGATAGAGATGCGTTACAAGAAAAGGGAAATACAGCACGGCGTTATCTTGAGTATGTTTTGATGTTAGTAAATATTAGGGCTGAAAAGGAATTTGAAGAAGACTATCAAAAGTTAATGCTTGGGAGTTTGTCGAGGGTGATTAATTTTCTCGGTCTGCCTAATAAGCTGAAGAATGACATCACTCTAGCTCAGGAATTATTAAATTCCTGTAGCCATCATGGGGGCGTTAGAATTGAAAAAAATGAGTTAGAACAGGCAATGGAAACACTACAACAGTTATGTCAGTGGATAAAAGGTATAGATTTTTTTAAGGTGTCAAAAGATATCAATGGTAAATCTATTAATATTAACAAACCATTCTAATTTTGAGTTCTAGTATATTAAAACGTAGGATAACTTATATTTAGCAGGATGAAGTGATACTTTTAACTCCATTGACACTCGTTCACCAGTACTTACACTTACATTGGTTATGATGCCTATTGATAGTTATAAATGAATAGTTTTATAAAAACGAGAAGGAACGTGAAGGGTAGTATATACGAAAGTTGGTATCGGCAGCAGCACAGGATATTTCTAGAATTCTGCTGAAATCGTGTTTTTTTCAGTAATGATTCCTGTTTACATACTTTCCGAGGTTGTAGTTACGGAGATTGACATGATTAATTTATTTGTAAGTGTTTTTCTATTATTAAGAAAGTATAAGTGCATACTAAAGTTTAAAGTGATTAATGTTTTCGGTTGACTAGTTTTAATTAGCTGCAGGTACTATTGAAATGATGGTGTTTTATATTGGAGCTTTATGAGGGAAGCTCCAATATGATTTTTAATGTGCAGTGATATTATAATACCAGTGCTATCAATAAAAAAGAAAAAAATAACCATATTGGTATTTTTAAATATTCAATTATATTTTGCAAAGCATTGGTGACATCGGAAAAAATATGATTTTTTCTTTCATCTCGTGACGCGATATTTTTATTGTCAAAAATTAAAGGAAGCCAGTTCACTTCTATGAAATCTTTATCTTCGAAGTAAGTTGAATGTCCTCCTTTAAAATAGCGGTTAATGAAAACACCATCATTTGGCTCAATAAACCCTTTTCTGCCTGCATCGCCCAAGCCAATGACTAACATTTTACATAGTAATAAAATATAATCACTTACAGCACAGTCATTTATTATTGCATTACAATGTTGCTTTAATGTTTTCAATGAGGTAGTACGTTTTAATACGCTACCAGAAAAAATTAAACATTCAATTTTTGCATCCGTATGTGTCAGTTTACTTAAGGCACAATATACAAGGTAGGTACCAAAACTATGACAAATAATATAAATTCTTTTATTCTTATTTGATTCCACTGTAATTCGTATGTCTTGGATTATTTTTCTTGCAAATAGATGTCTAGTCGGAGGGAATAAAAAACAAAGAATATTTAGAAAACCATAATTGAATTTTATATAGTTAAATTTATTTGATATATTGGTTATTTTTTCTTCTATGGTATTTTGCCAAGGTGCGTAGGTTCTTATACCGTGTACTGTTATTAAAACACTATCTTTTTCATTGAGATTATAACTTACTTGAGATTCAACATCCTTTTCAATGATTTTTTTGAGTGATTCAAGCCATCCAGTATCATTACGTCGAGCCTCGAATATAATTGAAGCATATTCTCTGAATTCGGATTCATATCTGGATATATCATTCAGATATGCAGTTATGCCAACTATTTTTTTTGGAGAGTAAAATTTAGAATCTGAATTTATTTGTTTTAAAAGACCTAATCCATTTCTTTCATCTGGGCTATAGTTATCTTTTTTAGGTAAAAAGACATCAAGAATTAAATAATCATATTGATTTAACTTGAGCGCGATTTTTGCGGCGTCACTTGTATATTTCTCATCAATCCTTATCATGTTTTTTGTGATGAGTTCAGTTAAGCTAGATTTTAGCTTTTCAATTCTAGATTTATTGTCATCAACTATTAATATTTTAATCATAACAAATCCTGTACGACTTTTTTTATTTCATCTTTCCATTGAGGTTTAGTTGAGTCATATTTTACAATACCTATAAATTTTGATCCCATTAAAGCATTCAACTCTTGTGATAGAGTGTCAGTATTTTTTTGCTCACCAATTTCACCAAAAGTTGTATGTTGTGTTAAAACCACAACTACTGGATGCTCTTTTCCTCTCATTAACTTGCGAATAATATCTTTCCCTCCGTACACTCTGAAGCGACCTCCATTTTCATTAGGCCCCTTATCGTAAGTGGGAAGGCTCATATCTAATATTATAAGATCATAAGTTTTACTGGTTGCGGAATTTACTGCCGAAACATAAGATTTAGCTACATCGACTGATACATCGGCAGAAATAGACTCTAGTAAACCGATCACCTTATCACGCTTATATTCAATATCCTCAACAAGAAGAATTTTCATTTCTTTATCTCAATATTTAAAATGAATTCGTTATTTTGGATGCAATGATTCACATTAAATCTTTGCGGTAATGAACATAATAAATCATATATTTTATATATTCCAGCTCCGCCTTCTTTTATATTTAGACTATTATCCCCTCGTTTTATTTTATCATCAATCTCTTGTAAAATTTGGTTGGTAGTTCTGTTCTTTGTCTCAATTATCAAATTTCTGATGGTTATTTTCCATGACTTTTCTTCAGGCTTAATACTGATAAAGATTTTTTTATTACCATAGGCCATAGCATTGTTTAACGCTGTTATTATTGATGTGATTAGAGGCTTGGCTTCTTTATAAGATAATTTTGGTTCATCATCATGATACATTGAATCAAAAACGATAGCATCATCAGAACAATGGTGTATATTAAAAAAAGTTTTCCTACATGCCTGCATCACGGATGATATTTTATATATTTTCTCCTCGTTATACTCAAGTACATTTAACCAATCGCAGACTGTTGCAATTTCTTTATTAATGCTTTCGGCCAAGAGGTCAATTTTCTCCTGGATTTCTCTCATGGAACTACGTCTTCTATAGATATCAATTTGATGCCTAAGAGTGGCAATTAAATCTAAAATATTCCTCTTAAATTCGTAATGCAATCGCTCTTTAATATCATTCAAACATCTGAACGTTCTTTCCCACATGAAGTTAATACAAGCGTCAAAAAACTTCTCAAAAGATGCTTGATTTGAAACTGCTGCTTTAAATGAATTAAACATATCAACAGAAATGAGGAAATCAATCATACCTTGCTGTGATTCACTTATGAGCATTGTCTTGACATTGAACCAGGAATTGGCTTTAGCCAATTCAATGTCAAAGTGATAAGAGAAATCAGCTATTGCTGTCCCTATTTCGTTATTTATAATAGGGTTAATTAATGGATATGTCTCAATAATTAAATTGCTTTTCGAATACTGTCCAGTACCATCCATATCAGTTATTAATTGCGATTTTTCAGCACTTGATCTGAGTTGATTTTCAAAAACACCATGCCGTATATCTGCACTCAAATATTTATCAAGACCGTAATTTTCATTTTTAACAAAATCGGAGATTAGTTCTTTTAGAAGTTCATGGATTATAGAGTTTGTATCGCCAGATGGAATGGCTGTGATATTCCCATCGTCTGTAATTAAAGCAAAGTCTTCAGGTGGTTCTAGTCCGAGAATAAGCGAATCCTTAAGTGCATCAAAATAATATCTGTATCTTTCAAGCTTTGCCCGTTTTAAATTTTCTATATCAACAAATATTTTTCCTGTCTCATATTTTGTTTTTATTTCTTCGAATGATATTTCATCTATAATTTCGTCTTTCTCTTTCAATAAATCTGCATCATCGTGTTCTTTTAATAATAGATCTATAATAGCAATTCTTTCCTTCTTCAAGTCGTCCGTGCCTGTGAATGAAGGGTCTGAATCCATCACGGAAGGTATACAGATAAACTTAAGGAAATAGTGCTCTAATGGAGTTAATTGCTTAGAGCAATAATGGGTAGATGGCCTATTAATATTTGAAATATCTACTAAACTCTCATAACTTTCGAGAAGAAGCTCATTTGAAGTGTTTGATGTGCTTTTGACAAAAATATCTATCAATATAGATAAGGCCACGCTTGCATAGTCAAAAATATTGTCTTTTACAAAATCAATTATTTTTCGGATTGGGAAGTAGTAATAATTTGCGGGGTTGCCGATGCAGTTTTCAGCTATAAATTGGATGCATAATTCATACTTTTCATTTTCTAATAAAAAGTTAGTATAATCTTTTAAATATTCAGAGCGAATTATTACATTATCATTGTATACTTCGTAGTGTTTTTTGATTTCATCAAAGGATAGATTTGCTAGGTCTTTGAATTTAAATAATCGATATTTTGGTATCTCATTCTCTTTTATTCCAAGTTCAGTCCATAGTTCCTTGATTGTTATATTCAAATGAAGGGATGTTACAAAGGAACCATTTTTGGTTAGATTTATACGAGATATGTTTAATTTATTATGGTTATCACTTATTAAATTATATAATGTGAAGAATAGAGAGGATGAATTTGAATTGAAATATATCTTAGATGCTAAAAGTTCAAATTCATCGATGTATTTTCCAGCGCGTCTGTCGCATTTTATAATTGCTATAAGCCAGTTTGTTAATTTATTGAATATGCATGAGTCTGAAATTTTCTTATCAAGATACACATGGGATTTTGCATATATTTCAATTAATGGCAAAATTGTCTTCTGCGTTCGAACTGAATTTATTTCTGAAATACACCCAGTATAATCACCTATAGTATAACGTCGAATAACACTTTTATAGTGTTCATCAATATTCTCTATATTACGCTCTCTTCCATCTAAAATATTGTTGAGATAGTTATTTTTAATAAAGCTGTTAATTTCTGCAATTAAGCTTAACTCGCTATTTCTTAAACCATTTCCATGAAGTTGTAAATCGCTTATAGTTCTCTGGAATATGATAAATTGATCTATTAAAGGAAGGTTGGTAAATGGTGCTAAGGTTCTATTTTTGAGATCTATATTTTTATCAAACTCTAAAGGTATTAAAAAGGATGAAATACCATCAGCTAAATTTCTAGCATACCCATTATCTTGAGTGGTGCGCATATCATCTAGTATTTTTATAAGGTTCTTTGAAAAATCATCAAAGTTATGTACTTGATGCTTAAATAATAGCTGCTGTAACATAAACTCTGTAAGTTTATAGTGGGTTTTAGATAGAATTGATTTAACATATAACCCATTGCTTTCGTTAAGCAAAACTTTATTTATTAAGAGACGAGCATCAATGCTCCAAAAACTAACTCCATAAGAGCTTTCTATTTCATCTAAATATTTTATACATTCACTACCTGTTGCGAAAAGAACTAACTTCTCAAGTCTTGCCTTTGCCGATAATATATCATTAAGGTGTTTTTTATATCGTATGAAAATATGCTTGTACCACACCAATTCTGAAATGAAATTTTTAAATTCAATAGTGTTAGATTGTTCAATTGTAAAAACTGTTCGTAAGGAAAAATCCATATTGCTAGGGAAGTTAGGATGGTTTATCGCACGATTGAGGAAAAGATCCAAGTCATATCCACTTAAATTTTCTACAGCTTTAACTAATTTATACGATATAAAAGAATGAGATTTCTCACCATTGATGCTTTTCGCCGAGAAAACAGTATCCAAAATCACATTTAAAGAATTTTTTTTCATACTAAATCCGAGTGATTAAGCACGCTACCGCCAACATTCGGTAAGAATGCATAGAAGAATTTGTTAATAGTATCGTAGTTTTGCGTTTACGAAATCAAGTGATGATGATAAGTATTTGCTTGATTTTAACAACTTTTTCCTAAATCTAAACTTAGCTGTTCTACTTAAGAATCTGTCGACAATGGCCGCCCAAAAAGTAGATGGTACATGTACCTTTGTTGCGAGAGGATACCGGATAAGCTTCGTCAGCCGCTGCCTTTGGGTTTCACAAGATGTCCGAATAGCTGGCAGGATCGCCGACGAAAACGTCAAACGGATGATACAGATGCTCTGTTACGCATACATGCCGTCAGCGATGAGCCACCCACATAGCTATAAATATATTGGCTCTGTGTAGTGGCACAGTAAATTTGGCCACCTGATTAAAGGTGATATTCTCACCTCAACACAAAACAGGTGACTTAATGAACAAGAAAACCAAACGTACTTTCACCCCTGAGTTCAGGCTGGAATGTGCACAGCTGATTGTTGATAAGGGCTATTCGTATCGACAAGCCAGTGAGGCGATGAATGTCGGTTCTACCACGCTTGAGAGCTGGGTACGTCAGCTCAGGCGAGAGCGCCAAGGTATTGCGCCCTCTGCAACACCCATTACCCCTGAACAGCAACGTATTCGCGAGCTGGAAAAGCAGGTTCGCCGACTGGAGGAACAAAATACGATATTAAAAAAGGCTACCGCGCTCTTGATGTCCGACTCACTGAACGGTTTACGATAGTTTCCAGACTGAGTGACAGCCACTCAGTTGTCAGCCTCTGTTCCGCACTGGGAATACACCGCAGCAGTTACCGGTACTGGCGAAAACGACGCGATACGGTTAATTCGGCTCGCGTCAGGTTGTGCAGCGAAATACGCCGGGCATGGAACCAGAGCCGGGGCTCTGCAGGCGCGCGCACGCTGGCTGAAATGCTGACCCAAAACGGCGTCCC